>Ga0123352_10000500_pt1 | contig 47728 bp, 44 predicted proteins | sample TergutLab28metaG_FD_89700 | JGI IMG/M metagenome (GOLD analysis project Ga0123352, IMG submission 89700) | Labiotermes labralis P1 segment gut microbial communities from Petit-Saut dam, French Guiana - Lab288 P1 | ecosystem: Host-associated > Arthropoda: Insects > Digestive system > Gut ... | reverse complement strand
TATTCCTCTTTCTGCTCTCTGGCGAGCTCTTTATTTTTAAGGTCCTTCCGTCTGTCGAGAATTGACACCTTTAAGAAGTTATGCTATAATAATTAATTGCTTAGATTAATATTAAAGATAACTTTTTAGGGTCTTTTTTTTATTAATTTAATTGTGTGACATTAACACACAAATATTATATCATATTTTTTGTGTGATGTCAACACACATTTATAAAAAAATAATTTATTTTTAAAAATTAAAGAAAGGAGCGTTTTAAAGTGTTTTTAGCTGAAAACATAAGACATATAAGAAAATTGAAAAAGATGTCACAAAAGGCATTTGGTGAAGTTTTAGGACTATCAAGAGACGGAATAGCAGACTTTGAAACAAGAGGAGTTACGCCAAGTTTAAAAACAGTAATGAAAATAAGAGAAGCTTTTAACGTGAATTTAGATGACTTAATTTATAAAAATTTAGAAAAGGAAGAAAAACAATGAGAAAGATAATAGCAACAATAGGAATAATTTTTTTATCAACAATTTTAACGGCTTGCGTCGAACAATGCGAAAAAAATAAAAGTGAAATATACGGAGTTTGGCAAAGATATATAAATGGAAACTTATCAAACATGCAATTTTTTGAATTAAGAGAAAATAACGTTTTTATTTCACAAAATGGAAGAAGGATGAATTTCACAATAGAAAATAATGTAATAATTTTACCAATAAACCCAATTTTTCAATTATCTGGAGTAGTAGCTAACATAAATATAGAAGAAAATAAAATATATTGGCAAGATTACACACAAGTAATTTTTAGAAGAAACTTAAATTAATTTTACATAACCCCCTCAATTTCACACCAAAATTATATTAAAAAAGTAGGTGCAAATCTGCACCCACTAAAAAATTAAAATATAAAAAAGGAGTGAAACAAATGTTTAAAAAAGTAATAACTTTGGAAAAGGTTAAAGAGTTATACCTCGAAAGAGCTTTAATTCAATGCGCAAAAGGTACTTATGATTGTTACGACAAACATTTAACAAAAATAATCGACTTTCTAAACTCAATTAAAATAAAAAAAACCGACCAAATAGGGCGGGAAAACATTAACGCTTTTATTTTAAATGAAAGAAAAATAAACAAAAAAAATGTAACAATAAATAAAAGAGTCGAAAGCTTGAAGCAAGCTTTAAAATACTGTAAAGAACTAGATTATATATCAAAAAATAATTTAGAGTACTGGCGAAACCTACCAAAAGAACCGCACGAAACTAAAATAATTGACATTGAAAATTTAAAAAAAATATTAAAGCACGTTGAAGAAAAAGAAACGATTAGAAACAAGGCTTTAATTTTTTTATTATTAACTACCGGAATTAGAAGAAGTGAACTTTTAAACTTAAAAGCGCAAAACTTTGACTTTGAAAAAGGCTTACTGACTTTAACAAAAACAAAGACTAACAAAATAAGACGTATACCATTAGAAGAAAGAACAATTATATTTTTAAGTGATCACTTGAAAGATTGCAAAGATATATTTATTTTTAACTTAGTGCCAAACAGTATAAATGCCATTTTTTACAAAATAAAAAAAAACTTAGGATTAGCCTCTAAACTGTCCCTAAGTCCTCACAAATGGCGCCATACATATGCCACTATGTGCCTTGAAAATGGTTCAAACCTAGAGTTTATAAGAAATACACTAGGCCATTCAAATTTGACGACAACACAAAAATACTTGCATTTAAGTACAAAAGCATTGCAGTCAGAACACGCTAGAGTTAACCCCTTGGCGAATTTAACATAATATTGGTGGAATTGAGGGGAGTCGAACCCCTGTTCATCATTACCCGTTTCATTACTTTCTACAAGCTTATTTTGTTTTTAATCTGACAGTAATACTTTAACAAACAAAAATTATCACCGCGAGTCTGATTAAATTTCAATTATCCCGTTAAGACGGCACGGGAAGAATCTAACTTACAAGGATTTCTTCAATAGCCGGGTAAGTGCCGATTATTGGAATATTCGCTATCTCTTAAGCGAAAGCGTAGTTTTGAGGTTGTGCGTTTCCAAAGAATGTAGGAAGGCTCGCCTCTTTTTGTTCATTTCCGGTTATTTAACCTCTGATTTTTTTACTTGAATCACCAAGGCCTGCTTATAATGATAAAATAACAATGTCGAATCCATAAACAATCCCATATATATTATATTACATTAGGCTAAAAAAATAAATACTTTTTTAGCAATTTTCATAATTTTTTTTATCCTTTTACATGATTTCAAAATAAGAAAAACTTTCGACATTTTGTTGCGCCAATCACTGATTAGGGAGTTTTGTCAAAAGCTAAAAAATGCGGTTAATGAAAGAGTTTTTTCATCTTGTTTCACTAATGAAAACTGTGATTTAAGCCACCCTTTATTAGAAATAAAACTAAAAATTTAGATAAAGCAGTTTTTGGCAATAATGCCTTTGGCGGTATGGCGTTATAATAAAAAAAATTAATACACTCTCTATATGTCGAATAGCCCAGACATTTAGGCTTTTTCCACATATTTTATTGTAGAGGTGGTCCTTATGTCTGGCTATAATTTTTTATTTCCCCGCAGGAAAAAAGTAGATGATAAAAAGACTGAAGATAAAGACAATAACATTGAAGAAGAAATTAGCCCAAAAGATTTAAGTTGGATAATTCAGGATGAACAAACTAGTAATCATCTACTTAATGCAAAGAAAGAGACGCCAAAAGATATAAAATCAGAGAAAAAATCTTTAAAGCCTGGAAAAGAGAGCCAGAAAAGCAGTGGAAGCAAAAGAAAAGATGTAAAAAATACAATGCCTGGACTTTCCGCAGATTTTTTTTCTAGCTTTTCAATGCTTAAGATCGCAAAATATCTGCAGGGAATAGATAAAGAATTTACTTTTTACACAAAAGGCCAATATAAATGTTTAGAACCGCAAAAAATTAATAATATTTCTTGTAATATGCTTTACTTATCTGGAGAAATGCATATTCCAATTAATAGTCTCGAGGCATTAATTGTCGAATTTACTGACCAAAAAGAATATAAAACAGCTTTGAAAAGCTTAAATGAGATATTTCTTTATCCAAAAAGCTATCTGGCTGGTCGAAAAATGCCAGAAAATTTAAGATATGATGATTTAATTCCAAACACAGAAAATGAACTTTTTCCAGAGTCATGTGGTGAAAAGCTTAGGTATTATTTAGAGAAACAAAGAATTTTAAATAAGCAAATTAAGTTAATTAAAACTAAGTATCATGATTATAGTCATACAGAAGCTTATTTAATTTCAGCTTTTGGCCTTTCATTAGTTATTTTAACAGAAAATGATTCAAAGCTTATTATCCTGAATCTTGATGAAGTCGTTTTTTTGAAATTCATTTAATAAATAATCCAACAATTTATCGACACATTATTTTTTTGTGTCGTTTTTTGTTTCACGCAATTCACTTTTTTATGCTATGTTTAAGCTGATTTTTGTTAATATAATATTTTTTTCGCTAAATTTTTATGATATAATAGTCTCTAGGAATGTGATAGTTGATGCGATATGCAGATTTACTAAGAGAGTATGGTGCTTTAGCCAGAAAGGCCAAAAAAGAAGAAGAGGCAATCAAAATTTTAATGCTTCATCACTCTAAGATGGCAGGAAATGAACTTTATTTAAGAATCAATGAAATTCCCGAGCCAGCTTTTTTGGATAAATTTAAGGAAGACTGCCAAAAATACTTAACAGAGGAAGTGCCTGTCCAACATTTGACAGGTTGTGATTATTTTTTTGGATATCAATTTATTGTTAATAAGAATGTATTGATTCCAAGAAGAGAAACGGAAGAACTCGTTGAGCATACGCTTTACCTTTATGATGAAATATTTAAAAATGCTCCAGTTAAAATTTTAGATATTGGTACGGGTAGTGGTTGTATAGCCATTACTTTAAAGAAAGAAATTGAGAAGTCAGCGATTTGGGCGACTGATATAAGTATTGAAGCTTTAGAAGTTGCTAAGCAAAACGCAAAAAACTTATCTGCAGATGTAAATTTTCTAACGGGTAGTGTTTATGAACCAGTTAAAAATAAGTGTTTTGATATAATTATTTCTAACCCGCCTTACATTCCGGAAGCGGAAGATGTCTGCAATTTAGTTAGAAATAATGAACCACATTTAGCTCTTTTTGGTGGTAATGACGGTCTAAAATTTTATCTGGAAATCATCAATGAGGCTAAAAGTTATTTAAATAAACGAACATTTATCGGCTTTGAGCATGCTTTTGATAAAGCTCTTGCGATAAAGGAGATTGCTTTAAAGGCTTTTCCTAAGGCTGAAATAAGACAATTTAAAGATATGCAAGGACTGGATCGTTTTACATTTATTATTAATAACTAAGGGAGATTAATTTATGAACATAGCTTTGATTGCTCACGATAAGAAGAAAGAGTTAATTATTGATTTCTGCAAGGAATATAAGAAGAAGTTTCTTAAACATAATTTATTCGCTACCGGAACTACTGGTGCGATGATTAAAGAGAATGTTGGCTTAGAGGTTACTTGTTTAAAGTCAGGACCAATGGGTGGCGATCAAGAGATTGGTGGAATGATTGCCAATGGCAAGATTGATATGGTTATTTTTATGCGTGACCCTTTAACTTCAATGCCTCATGAACCAGATATTTCAGCTTTGTTGCGTTTATGTGATGTTTACAATATTCCGCTTGCGACTAATTTAGAGACAGCTAAGTTATTTGTTAGTAACTTATAACCTATCTATAAATAGATATGCTTTTTATTTAGATAAATAATAAAATTTAAGCGACAAATAAATGTATATTCTTAAAACACTCTGCTCAAAATAAGTTTGGGAGAGTGTTTTTTATTATGAAAAAATTAGTATTTATTTTTTTTATTATTGTTGGAATTATGTTATTATTACCAGAAGAAGCAAATGATCCTGAAGTACGTCTTCGAATTATGGCAAACAGTAATACGCAAGAAGATATTGAGATAAAGAATCAAGTTAAAGAACAAGTCACAGTATTTTTAACTAATATTTTGACGGAGGAAAAAAGAGTTTTTGAAGTCATAAATATTATCGGAAATAATATCCTTTTATTAGAGGCTGAATTAAATACGTCCTTTTCTGAAGAAATTGATGTTAGATTTACCAGACATTTATTCCCGGTTAAGAGCCGAAATGGCATAGTAACCGAAAGTCGTCATTATGATACTTTGTTAATAACTATTAATGAAGGTAACGGCGATAACTTCTGGACAACTTTGTTTCCAAATCTATTTGGAGCGACTGGAGAAGTTGAATATCGCTGGTTTATCCTGGAGTGGTTTGGCCGAAGATAAGGGGAAGGTTTATGTTTCGGGTAATGAAAGCATTAGAAGAAGACGTCGCTAGAATCAAATTATTTTTAAACAGTATTGAAGCAGTTAAAACTATTGATGAAGTAGTTTTATTAAATGCCTCAATTATTCTTGACGATGAAGAGAGTATAGTTGGTGTGATTAGCTTTGAGCAATTTTCTAAAAATGGTTTGATTCGTTATTTCATTTTCAAGAAATATATTCAAGATGATATTATCAGAGAATTATTCGAGAGTATGGTTGAAACAGCTAAGGAATATAACTTGGAAAGTTTGTTTACAATTATTGTAGATCATGATGTATCTACTTTATTTGTAGAACTTGGCTTTGAAGAGGTTAATAAAGAGAAATTTTTTATTGAGGAAGATAATATTCTTAATACTAAATATCGAGATTCTAAAATTATGCTCATGCCAGTATAAAACTTTTAATTTAGAAAGCGAAATATCGATGATTTCGCTTTTTTATTTTCTTTTTCCGTGTTATAATATTTAAAATAGAGAGGTGTAAAATTTGAAAATCGGAATATCATCTGACCACGGAGGTTTTCAGTTAAAAGAAGACTTGAAAAAATTTCTTGCGGACAAACATCAAATCACGGATTTTGGTTGTGACAGTCTTGATTCTGTTGATTACCCAGACTATGCACTTTACGTCTGTAAGGCTTTAATAGAAAAAAGAGTCGATATCGGCATTGTGATTTGTTCAACTGGAATTGGCGTTTCTATAATGGCCAATAAAGTTAAAGGTGTTCGCTGCGCTTTAGTAACTACTGAGTTTCAGGCAGAAATGACTAGAAGGCATAATGATTCTAATTGTTTGGCCTTGGGAGCTAAAATCAATACTTTAGAAGAAGCTAAAAAGTTTACTGAGCTTTTTTTAAGTGCTAAATTTGAAGGCGGAAGACATGAAATGAGAGTTAATAAAATTAAATGTTATGAAGAGGAAAATCTATGAGCATCGTAAAGATTTGTGATCATCCTCTAATTAACCATAAACTGGCTCATGCTCGAAATCATAAAACTGGCACAAAAGATTTCAGGGAAGCTGTAAATGAGATTGCCGGTTTAATGACTTTTGAAATTACCAGAAACTTAAAAACACAGACTGTAGAAATAGAGACGCCTATTTGTAATACAAAATGTATGGTTATGGATATGCCTATTGTTGTAGTGCCTATCTTAAGAGCTGGACTTGGTATGGTTGAAGGCATCCAAAACTTGATTCCAACCATTAAAATTGGTCATCTAGGAATTTTTCGTTGTGAAACGACACTTAATCCGAAAACATACTTTCAAAAATTTCCGGATAATTTAAATAAATCTTTGGTACTAGTTGTTGATCCAATGCTCGCAACTGGTGGCAGTGCTGTAGAAGCAATCAGAATTTTAAAAGCTGAAGGAGCCAAAGATATCCGTTTTGTTGGTCTTGTTGGTTGTCCAGAAGGTATTAGCCGGATGCAGATGAGTCATCCAGATGTGGATATTTATTTAGCGGCTGTTGATTCACACTTAAATGAAAAAGGTTATATCGTTCCTGGATTGGGCGATTGTGGCGACCGTTTATTTGGAACTAAATAAAATGGAAACTTATATCTATTTCATTTTACTGATTTTTTTTATCCCAGTTAATTTTAAAGTTTTATTGGCACTCAATATTGAAAAGAACTTTAAAAAGGAGCAAATCTGGCAAATTAAATATGCTTATATTGTTATTTCTGTGCTGGTTTCTCATTGGATTGCTAGTTTTTTAGTTGGCTTGCAACAATTTGTGTAAATTTTCTGTATAAATTTTGAAAGTGCATCAAATACTATTTTCGGTGATTAGTTAATGAAAAAAAATAGTGTTAGGGAATTTTTCAAAAATAAAAAAGAAGTATTTCTATTTTTAGCAATTTTAGTAATTTTATTGGCAGCGATTATTGCGATAACAAATTGGGCAGATCGCGATGCACACAGAACAACAGAAGCACCAGGAACGACAACATCAACAACAGGAACAACGACTTCATCGACTACTAGCTCGACAACAACAAACTCCACAACAACTTCTGATCAACAAACTGGTGGTGGCGGTTATGAGCCAGGTCCGGATCCAACGCTTACAGAGCAAATGATTTTGCCAATTGAGGGAGACCACAAAATAGTATTACATTATTTTGATGTCAATAATCCTGCAACTTTAGCAAATGCGGTTATCAATAATGGTAATATCATGATTCAAAGCCGGGGAATGAGTTATGCTCGTGAAGATAATTCTGTATTTGATGTTTTAGCAGTTTTTAGTGGGGAAGTTGTCAGTATTGATTTTGATATTTTGGAAGGATACACAGTTGTTTTATTAGCCAACGATAATGTTACAATAACTTACTTTTCGCTTTCAAGCATTAATGTTGAATTAGGTGATAGAATAGGTATAAACATGGTCTTAGGTCAAGCTGGGGAATCTATCTTTAATACAAGCGCTGGCGTACATGTCCATATCGAGGTTAGAATCGATGATGATTTTGTTAATCCGTTGCACGCAGTTGGCAGAAGAACATATCAATTAGTCAGAGATATTGATTAATAATTTTAAGGATTTGCATAGGCAAGTCCTTTTTTTTGGATTTTTGTCTAGACCTTTTCGCCTAAAATCCATATACTTTCATAAAGGAGGATTTTTTTGTGAACGGAATACAATATTATTCATATATTCCAGTTGGAAGTTTTACTAGCGCACCTACAGACAATCGCTTTAATCAATCAGAAATACGACCTTATGGTGGTTTTCATGGTGGTTTCGGACACGGCTACGGTCACTTTGGAGGTTTAGGATTCGGCTTGCCATTTCTGGCTGGCGCAGCCGTTGGCAGTGCACTTGGAGCGCCATATGGCTATCCATATCCGATGCCATATTACGGATATCCCGGTTATTATTATTAAATTGAGATCCCTTTAATTTAGGGATTTTTTCTTTTTCAAAAAAATATTGACCGAATCGGTCAATTTATGATATAATAGATTATAGAGAGGATGTTGGTATTTTGAATGAAGCCTTTAACGACTTAAAAGAAGAGAAGAAACAAAAGATTATAAACGCAGCTCTAAAAGAATTTACCGAACGTGGGTTTAATTTAGCCTCAACTAATAATATTGTTAAAGAAGCGGAAATTAGTAAAGGATTATTATTTTATTATTTTGCGGGCAAAGAAGAACTTTTTCTCTTTCTGGCTAACCATGCATTATCAATAGTAAAAAATGACTATCTTAATAAACTCGATGAATCTGAAACTGATTATATTGAAAAACTTCGAAAAGCTGGGGTATTAAAGTTTAAAATTTTTCTTAACCACCAATTAGTCTTTGATTTTATTGCTAGTCTTTATCTAAAAGATAGTTATGCGCATTTAACAAAAGAAATGATTGAAGAGTTCCAAAATGGACGGATAGAATTTGAGCGAAAACTTTACAATAATATTAACAAGGACTTATTTAAAGATGATGTCTATAGCGATAAAATTATGGAAATGATCAGTTTTTGTTTAAGTGGTTATGAAAAGAAAATTACTGATCAAATAATTAATGCCAAGGAAATCAATTATGAAAACTATTGGCAAGACTTTTATCAGTTCTTGGATAATCTAAAAAAAATATTTTATAAAAAAACGGAGGATAATAAATGAAAGTAATCGAAATTAACAATTTAACAAAAAAATTTGGTGAGTTTAAAGCTCTGGATAATGTTAATTTAACAATTAACAAAGGCGAGGTCTTTGGTTTTATTGGTCCAAATGGTGCCGGAAAAACTACGACTATCCGTACTATATTAGGAATATTGAAAAAAACTGAAGGAGAAGTAATGGTTTTTGGTAAAGATGCCTGGCACGATGCGATGGAGATTCATAAAAAAATAGCTTATGTGCCAGGTGATGTAAACCTTTGGCCTAACTTAACTGGTGGTGAAGTTATTGATCTTTTCACTTCTCTTCAAGGTCCGATTAATTTAGAGAAAAAAGAAAGATTAATTAAAATGTTTGATCTTGACCCGAAGAAACGCTGTCGCACATATTCAAAAGGTAATCGTCAGAAAGTTGCGCTTATTGCGGCTTTTCTATCTGATGCGCAATTGTTTATTCTTGATGAGCCGACTAGTGGTCTTGATCCATTAATGGAAATGGTATTCCAAGACTGTGTAGCAGAAGAGAAAAAGGCCGGTAAAACAATTCTTTTATCGAGTCACATTTTATCAGAAGTTGAAAGACTTTGCGATCGGGTGGCTATTATTCGTAGCGGCACAATCGTAGAGACAGGAACTTTGGCTGAGCTAAGACATTTAACGCGAGTGCAAATAACAGTAGAAACGGCTAAAAAAATGCCGGATTTAGCCACTAAAAAAGGCGTTCACAATCTAAAAATTGATAACTGCCAAGTTAGCTTTCAGGCAGATTATCCAGAGCTTGGTAATATTATAAGTTACTTAGCTAGCTATGAAGTTAAGAAATTATATAGCGTTCCACCGGCTTTAGAGGATTTATTTATGAAATATTATGATACGGAGGTGAAACATTAGGTGAAGAACAATCTTACTAATCTGTTTGCCCGGACTGGAAGATTAATGCAGTTTATTATTCGCCGGGAACGCGTTTCATCTTCAATATGGATTTTCGGATTATTGATTTTTACAATTTCTGTTGCTTTAGCTTTGCCTGGTATGTTTCCTTTGCTTGAAGAAAGAATTATTATGCGGGAAACGATGCAAAGCCCAGCAATGGTCGCAATCCTTGGTCCAGTATTTGGTAATGAATTAAGTTATTCAGTTGGGGTTATGTTTGCGAATCAAATGTTGTTGTTTACACTTTTGGCGGTTGCGATAATGAATATTTTCTTTGTTGTAAAACATACTAGGACAGATGAAGAACAAGGTCGCTCAGAGGTAATTAGATCGTTGCCAGTTGGCCGACTTTCAACGCTTAGCGCAACACTTTTGGTAGCTTTGCTTATTAATTTTATATTAGCGGTTTTTACAGGTTTTGGTTTAGCACTTGTTAGTTTTGAAGAAGCAACATTTGGTGGAGCAATGATGTATGGTTTTGTTATAGGTGTTACAGGATTTTTCTTTGCCTGTGCTACAGCTGTCTTTAGCCAATTTTCTTCTAATTCAAGAGGCGCAAATATCTTTTCTATAATATTCTTGTTTTTATTATTTGGTATCAGAGCTATTGGTGATGTTGCGGAAAACTTTTTATCTTTTATTTCGCCTTTAGGACTAGTATTACAAACGCAGGTTTATGTAAATAACTATATTTGGCCTTTAATAATTGTTTTTTTCCTATCAATTTTTTTAGTGGTATTAGCTTGTTTTTTAAATTTAATCAGGGATTTAGGTCAAGGTTTAATTGCTGCAAAACCAGGAAAAGCTGCTGCCTCAAAAATGCTTTTATCACCAATGGGCTTGGCTATTAGACTTTTGAAGGTACTTTTAATTGCTTGGTTGATTGGTATGTTTTATTTCGGTTTAATGTATGGAGCAGTAATGGACTTTATGGCTGATTTCATTGAAAATAATGATTTTTTCCAACAAATCCTACCGCCTTCTGATGAACATGAACCAGTTGTCATGTTTCTTTCAATGTTAATGCTTATTATGTCACTAATGGGAGCTGTTCCAGCTTTGATGGCAATCCTGAAGCTTCGGACTGAAGAAAAATCTGGAAGATTAGAACAACTTTTAGCTAAACCAGTTGGTCGGACAAAATTACTAACCTCCTATTTATTAATTGCGTTTGTTACAAGTTTTCTAGTACTCTTTATGTCAGCTTTTGGTTTATGGGGGGCAAGCGCGTTAATGATGGAAGAAGTTCCTTTCAGTTTAGGATTGAGCTTGCAGATTATTTTTGTGTTCTTGCCGGCAATTTGGCTAATGTTAGGGTTAGCGGTATTCCTGATCGGTTTTGCGCCAAAATTAGTTAATTTAATTTATCTATATTTAGGATTTTCATTATTTGTAGTTTATCTTGGTGGCGTTTTAAATTTACCGAGTTGGATGAGAAAATTATCACCTTATGGATATATTCCGCAACTTCCAGCTGATGATGTAAGGATACATGTTCTGATAATTATTAGTGTAATAGCGATGATTCTTGCGGTTAGTGGTTGGTTCGGTTATAAAAGAAGAGATATGAAAATGCAATGACAGGTTTCCTGTCATTCTTTTTATTGATAATGGAGCGAATTTGTGATATTATCTTTATATTCAACATTTTTAGGGGGGTTGACATGCTAAAATTATTAACACGCTTTAAACCAATTGATTGGTTAATTATTCTTTTTTTAATCGCCATTGTTCTTTTACAAGTTTGGTTTGCGTTAGAAATTCCTAGGTATGCTGGTCAAATTATGTCAGAGTTACTAGAGAATCCAAATCCAGCAACGGGAGAAGTTTTAAGAATTGGTCTGAAAATGCTTGGTGTTGCGTTAGGTTCGATGGCCTGTATTATTATAGTTGGTTTAATCGCGACTTTTCTGGCCGCAAAGTTTTCTAGAATTTTGCGCTCTGATCTTTTTAGTAAAGTTCAAAGTTATTCTTTTTCGGAGATAAATAAATTTTCTACTCCAAGTTTAATTACACGCTCAACAAACGACATCCAGCAAGTTCAGATGTCGGTGATGATGATTTTTCAAATGGCTATTTCTGCTCCAATTACAGCTGTTTGGGCTTTGATTAGAATACAAACCGCAAGTCGTGAACTTACTTTAGTAACGGCTTTTGGGGTTGGAATTTTGGTAATAGCTTTAACATTAATTTTTTTATGTGTTATTCCAAGATTTAAAAGAATTCAGGAATTAACTGATAAGTTGAATGGTGTTACTAGAGAAAATATCAGTGGATTAAGAGTTGTCAAGGCTTATAATGCTGATCAATATGCAGAAAACAAGTTTGAAGCGGTAAATGAAGCAGTCGCTTATAATAATTTATTTGTTAATCGAATTATGGGTTTAATGAATCCCTTTATGATACTTATCTTACATGGGATAGTTTTAGCTATCTATTGGCTTGGTGCGCATTTAATCAATGATGGAATTTTAGTTTTTCCACAGATTACAGTTTTTGTTGGTTTGGCAATGCAAGTTTTATTTTCTTTTATTATGATGACGATTTTATTTATAATGATTCCAAGGGCTTCGGTTTCAGCTAAAAGAATTAATGAGGTATTAAAGACTGATTCATCAGTAAAAGATAAAGAGAATACAATTAACCCAGAAACGAATCTTGGCGAAGTAGAATTTAAGAATGTTTCTTTTAAGTATCCACAAGCAGAAGATTATGTGCTTAAGAATATTTCCTTTAAAGCTTTACCTGGTCAGACAGTAGCGATTGTTGGTTCAACAGGAAGTGGTAAATCATCTTTAATAAATCTTGTTCCGCGCTTTTACGATGTTTCTGAAGGCTCAATATTAGTAGATGGCATAGACATTAAAGATTATAAACAAATAGAGTTAAGACAAAAAATCGGTTATGTTCCACAAAAGGGCATCTTATTTTCTGGAACAATTAATCAAAATATTGATTATGGTAATAAAGAAATCAATCAGGAAATGATTCAAAAAGCGTCCGAAATCGCCTTAGCTGACGAATTTATTCAAAATATGGAAGATAAGTATCAAGCTAAAATTGCTCAAGGAGGAACAAATGTTTCAGGGGGGCAAAGACAAAGGCTTTCTATTGCCAGAGCAGTGGCGATCGAACCAGAAATATTTATTTTTGATGATTCTTTTTCAGCTTTAGATTATAAAACAGATAGAGAAGTCAGAAATAACCTTAAAAAATTAAGTAAGCAGGCAACTAGTTTAATTGTGGCGCAAAGAATAGGTACAATAATCGACGCTGATTTAATTATTGTTTTAGAACAAGGAGAATTAGTCGGGGCTGGTAAACATCAAGATTTATTAGCTAGCTGTTCGGTTTATCGGGAGATTGCATTATCACAATTATCAAAAAAGGAGTTGGGTATCGATGAATAGAAGAAAAAATGCGGGCCCAATGATCCAAATGGGACCAAGAAGAGCTGGTGGCCAAAAAGCTAAAAACTTTAAAAAGGGAATAGCTGATCTTTTTAACTATTTAAAAAAACATCTGTTAGCAATTATTATCACAATTATATTTACGATTGGCGCAACAATCATTGCGATTGCGGCACCCGTCAAATTAGGAGAATTAAGTGGAGCAATTGTAGCTCCTGACGGAGTAATTATTGATGAGGTAGTCAGAATCGGGATTATTCTTGGTTCAATGTATATTTTGGCGTTTATCCTAAATTATGCACAAGCTTTCATTATGGCTGGAGTTAACCAAAAAATAACACAACGCTTTAGAAGTGATATCTCTAAAAAGATTAATCGAGTACCATTAAAGTATTTTGATACAAATAGCACAGGCGATACTTTGAGTAGAGTAACAAATGATGTTGATACGATTGGTCAGTCTTTAAATCAAAGTTTTACGGCTTTGATTGGTTCAGCTATAATGCTTGTTGGAATTTTGATTATGATGTTTTGGACAAGTTGGCAGCTAGCTTTCACTGCAATCCTGACAGTGCCTTTAAGTATAATTATCATGACATTGGTCATGAAACTTTCACAAAAACATTTTGTGGCTCAGCAAAAAGAATTAGGCGCCTTAAACGGCCACATTGAAGAAACCTATTCTGGACTTCACATTGTTAAAGCTTTTAATAGCGAAGTTAAGTCGCAGAAGCATTTTGACACAATAAATCGTAAACTTTTTAATAGTAATCGTAAAGCATCTTTTTATTCTGGTTTAATGATGCCAATTATGAACTTTGTGGCTAACTTGGGATTTGTGGCTATTTGTGTAGTTGGCGGTATTCTTTTAATAAATGGTCAGGCAACCATTCCGGTAATGGTAACATTTTTTGTCTATGTTCGTTTATTTCAAAATCCATTAGGTCAGATAGCGCAAGCGATGGGAATGCTGCAACAAACAGCCGCAGCTTCGGAAAGAGTTTTTGAATTCCTTAATGAAACAGAACAAGAAAGTGAAATACAAAAAGATAAACTTCTTGAAAACATTAAAGGTAAAGTTGAATTTCGTAATGTTCGATTCGGCTATAACGAAGAAAAAACGATTATCCATGATTTTTCAGCTATTATTGAGCCTGGAAGTAAAATTGCGATTGTTGGTCCGACTGGTGCTGGTAAAACAACGATAATAAATCTTCTGATGCGATTTTATGAAATTGACTCAGGCGAAATTCTAATTGATGATATTCCGATTAGTGAATTAAAAAGGGAGAATGTGCGAGCTCTTTTTGGGATGGTCTTACAAGATACCTGGCTTTTTGAAGGAACAATTAAAGAAAATATTATTTACGCTAAAGAAAATGTTTCGGACGAAGAAGTTTATAAAGCTTGCGAAGCAGCTAATATCGATCACTTTATTAAGACATTGCCAAATGGTTATAATCTTGTTTTATCCGATGATGTCGTTATTTCTAGTGGTCAGAAACAGCTATTGACGATTGCCAGAGCAATGGTACAAGATAGCCCGATGTTAATTCTTGATGAGGCAACTTCAAATGTTGATACAAGAACAGAACAACTAATACAAGATGCGATGGATAAGGTTGCGAAAGGTAAAACAAGTTTTGTCATTGCTCATCGTCTTTCCACAATTAAAAATGCCGATTTAATTTTAGTTTTAAAAGATGGAGATATTATCGAATCCGGAAAACACGAGGAATTATTAGGTCAGGCTGGTTTTTATCATCAACTATATCATAGTCAATTTGTTTTAAATGGTGAAGAATCATGATTATTTTTGAGACGCCGCGTCTAATATTCAGATGCTTCAAAGATAGTGACTTAGCTGATTTCAATGAATATGCCAAAGTGGAAGGTGTTGGGGAAGCTGCAGGCTGGCCACATCATAAGTCATTAGAAGACTCAAAGAAAATCTTAGATAAATTTATTTCTGATGATGAAGTTTTTGCGATTGTTTATCGAGAAAATAATAAAGTTATAGGCTCATTAGGTTTGCATAGAAGAGCTGAAATTGCAGAACTTAAAGATAAAAAACAACGTGAGCTTGGGTATGTGCTTAGTAAAGATTATTGGGGAAATGGTTTAATGACAGAAGCAGCTAGTGCAGCTATAACGTATGCATTTAATAATTTTGATCTTGAATTCATTATGTGCGCTCATTTTGATATTAATGAACGCTCAAAAAGAGTTATTGAAAAGACAGGTTTCAAGTTTTATAATCAAAGTATATACAAAACGGTAATAGGCGAATTTAATTCCTTACGCTATATTTTAAGTAGAGAGGATTATCTTGAAAACGTCGCTTAAAGAATAATAAATTGTAGTTGATAACAAAATGGACTTTAGCAAGCTAATAAAGCAGGACTTGACTTTATACAAGTTAATGAAACTCCGCTTTCATCTCGTTAAATAACTTATATATGAAAATAGGGCGTCTTTTTTGGACGTCCTATTTAGCAAACTAACTTAATTACACGCTCTAAATAGTTTCCTACTTTTTTTCGATTCCTAAAATATATGGCGCTGTTTCAATTTGATTGAGATTATAAAATTTAAAGACATTATAAGTTTTTTGACAAATGCTCTTTAAGAATTTTTCTAACAGCTGACTTTCTTTTTTTCCTTCAGAGTGACCAGGGTAGATTACTAACAGGATTAATTTGAATTCTAGCTTGTCGATTATCTTTTTAATTGTTAGAAGCGTTATTTCTGCTTGGGTGGAATTTTCTTTATTTCCTTTAGGAAGATAACCTAAGTTAAAGAGTACCAAGTCACATTTAAGACAATAATTATAAAAGTTTTCATGACTATCTTTAATAAGCTGATAATTCATAATATTGTTAGCTTTTAAAAGTGCTTCAGTATTTTTAATCGCACCTTCTTGAATATCAAACGCAAAACAGAATTTGCTGTTTTGGCAAAGAAATAAAGTATCATGACCATTACCACAAGTCGCATCAATCACTATTGAATCCTTAGTGATATAGTCAAGACAGATTTTATGGCTTAAAGAAGTAGTCCTATAATATTTCATATTGATCACCTTGAAATGCAGATAAAGCACGCATTTTTTTATCAATTTCATTCATCACAACAAATTTCTTTAATGACCAAAGCGGACTAATTAATTGTTCCTTGGGAGCATCGCCAGTTAAACGATAAATAACTGTTTTTGGATCAAGAAGCCTTATTTGTTTGACAACAATATCAACATAATCCTCTAAAGATAATATCGGAAAGCCTTTTTCTTGAAATTCTAATCCCATCTTTGTGCTTTTGGCAATAAAAAGCATATGAATTTTAATGCCATATAATCTGAATTTATTTAGATAAAGAACAGTATCAAGCATATCCTTTTCAGTTTCTCCCGGAAGTCCGTTAATAATATGGACGATAACAGAAATATTTTTTTCTTTTAGTTTAGCTACACATTTTTCAAACTCCTCTAAAGTATGAGCTCTGTTTATTTTTTCAGCTGTTTTGGCATTGATTGTCTGAAGACCAAGTTCAATAGTCAGATTAGTTTTTTTATTTAGTTTATTAAGCAGATCATAAATTTCATCTGTAAAGCAATCTGGTCTAGAGGCAATACTTAAGCCAATAATGTTTTTGTCAAGAAGTAGCGCTTCATGATAAAGCGAAGTCAGTTTTTCGATGGAGCCATAAGTATTGCTTTGGGCTTGAAAATAAGCAATGTAATAATTCTCATTTGTCCATTTTTTTTCTAAAAGGGCTTTTTGAGTTTGGAATTGTTCAGTTAAAGATAATTTAGCTAGAGGATTAACTTCCCGAAAACAATACGTACAACCATCTGTGCTTTTTGTGCCATCAATATTTGGACAAGTAAAATTTCCGTCTAAAGGAATACGAATTACTTTTCTCTGATATTTTCCTTTATAATAATTATCCACAGTTAAATAGTGTTTAAACATTAAAAGCCACCTCAGTATATAGATTATATCAGTTGCTTTATACAAATGTCAATCTATTTATTGATAAATCAATAAAGATTATTTTGTCGATTTTCATACTTTCTCGGCGAAAATGTGATATAATTATATGCGTTTAATTTTTGGGGGTGGGAAAATGGCTAATGAGTTTATGTTGTCACTTAATAAGATCAAGGAAGAACTTGACGTTCCAAAGCTTTTATTGGAAAGTGTCGATGTTGATGATAAAAAGGGATACTGGATTCTCAGTTTTTTTTTGCCTGAGGCAATTAAAGCCACAAAATTTAAAGCATTAAACGAAAAAGTTAAAGAAGCTTTAAAGCAATATGAAGCTAAAATTTATTGTAATTTTCGTTACGATAAAATAAATTTAGAAGAGGCAGATTATCTTGATTATTTCACCTATATCATTGAAAGCCTGACATCTTACCGACCGCGTTATTTAGCTCTTGAAACTTGTCAAATTAAATTTATTAATAAAACTTATTTTTTAAGTATCGATGAGCAATCTTCATTTTTAATGGAAAATGAGCATAAAATTATTGATCAGCTCCGCTATACAGGTTTAGATTGTGATTTATCTTTTGCTTCTGAGCAGAAGAATGAGAATATTAATGATTTAATTCCTGAGCCTAAGACAGAAGAATATATCATTATTGCGGATGACAAGCCTTTTACGCCTGTAACGAGTTCCATTATCGATAAAAAGCCCGAATATCGTTCTTTCAGAAAAGCCAAAGAATTAAACGAAGAGAATATTGTTGAAATTAATATTATTCCTTTAACGCAGATTGATTTAATGGAATATGAGCGAAAAACAAAAAACTCGCATTTTACGATACAAGGAACTATTTTTTATCAGGAATTAAGAAAAATGAAAACTGGGTCATTTCTATTAATGCTGAAAGTTACAGATGGTACAGATTCGATTTATGTTAAAAAGTTTATGAATACTTCTGACGAGGAGTTAAAAAATTTAAAAGTTGGCGATTATATTGTTTTAGTTGGTAGAGCTCAATTTGATACATATGAACGTGATGTTATAATTATGGCTGATAACATCAAACTTAAAAATAGAGAAGAAGTCTCCAAAGAAGATTTAGCTAGAGAAAAGAGAGTGGAGCTTCATACTCATACTCAGTTAAGCAATATGGATGCTTTACCAAGTGTTAAGGATTATTTTAGCCGAGCATCTCAATATGGTCATGAAGCGATTGCGTTTACAGACCATAGCGGTGTTTATGCTTTTCCGGATATCTTCAAGGTTAGTAAAAACTATCCTGATGTAAAGCCGATTTATGGCTCAGAGTTTGATTATGTCGAAGAAGATTGTGCGATGATTGCTTTAAATGAAAGTGATATAGATTTAAAAGAAGCAGTTTATTGTGTCTTTGACTTGGAAACTACTGGTTTTTCTGTAACTTATAATAAAATCATTGAGGTCGCAGCGGTTAAGATTCATAAAGGTCTGCCAATTGAAAATTTTTCGCGCTTAATTAAAATTGATGAGAAATTAACAGCCAAAATCAGTGATTTAACAAATATCACTGATGAAATGTTACAAACAGAAGGACTTGATGAAGAAAGTGTAATAAAAGAATTCTATGAATTTTGTCAAGGGACAATTATGGTTGGTCACAATGTAAACTTCGATTTAGATCATATTTATCAGGCTTTTTCTCGTTATAGTTTAGAATATAAACCGATGCCTGCACTTGATACCATTCAAATGGCTCGTGTTCTTTATGAAGGAGAAATGAAACGTTTTGGTTTAAAATATCTCTGTAAGTTTTTAAAAGTTTCACTTGATGATCATCACCGAGCACATTCAGACTCTAAAGCAACAAGCGAAGCCCTAATAATAATGTTAAATGAGATATATGCCAAAGAAATTTTAAATCACAATAAAGTTAATTCTTTAGCTAGCCCCGAAAAGGCGCATCGCTATCATTTTCCATCGCACATCACAGTTTTAGTAAAAAATCAGCTTGGCTTAAAAAACTTATATCGGTTAATCAGTTGTTCTTTAACTGATGAATTTCATGGCGGTCAAAGATTAACGAAAGCTTCGTTATTAAACAATCGTGAAGGTTTGTTAATTGGATCTGCTTGTGTTAATGGTCTTGTTTTTGATAATGCTTTAAATAAAAGCAATGAAGCTTTAGAAAAGGCAATGGCGATATTTGATTATATCGAAATACAGCCGAAAAACGCTGTTTGTCAGTTTCAGGATGATTATTTAGAACGCTTTGATCAAACTTATGAAGATGTTATCAAAAGAATCATTGCAACGGCTAAAAAGCTAAAAAAACCAGTTGTTGCGACAGGAGATTGTCATTATTTAGATAAAGAAGATTTGCAATTTCGCAGTATCTTTTTGAAAGCTAATTTAGTAGGTGGCGGTTTACATAAATTAAATAATGCAGAAAATATCCCTTTAATGCATTATCGAACAACAGATGAAATGCTTCAGGATTTTTCTTTTTTAGAAGATCCAAAACTGATTAAAGAAATTGTAATTGATAATCCAAAACAAATTGCTAGTTCCTGTGAACTGATTGAAATCTTTAACAGAAAAATGAATTCACCACATGATGATTTTTTAAAGGCGCAAGGTGTTGAAAGTGTTAAGGATGAATTAATTAGAATTGTTGATAAAAAAGCTCAGGAAATGTATGGTTCTGATTTACCAGAATATGTACTTGATCGTTTAAACCGAGAAAAAAAATCGATTATTGATCATAGCTTTTCGCCAGTTTATTACATGTCTTATCTTTTAGTTAGTAATAGCTTAAAAGAAGGTTATCTAGTAGGTTCGCGTGGATCAGTAGGAAGTTCATTAGTTGCGACCTTAATGGAAATAACAGAAGTTAATCCTTTAGTGCCTCATTATCGTTGTCCAAAATGTCTTTTTTCTTCTTTTAAATTAAATGAAGAGGAGAGAAAAACCTATCCGCTACGCAGTATTGAGGCTAAATTGCAAGATAATTTAATGGCGGTTTCTTCAGGATATGATTTGAAGAAAGCTAATTGTCCTATCTGTCAAACAGAACTTGTTGGTGATGGCCATGATATACCTTTTGAAACCTTTTTAGGATTTAAAGGCGATAAAGTTCCCGATATTGATTTAAATTTCTCTGGTGATTATCAAGATAAAGCTCATGAATATGTCAGAACAATTCTTGGACCTAAGAATGCTTATCGTTCAGGAACAGTCTCAACGATACAAAGCCGGACAGCCTTTGGTTATGTAAAAGGTTATTTAGAGAAAATCAATAAAAGTTTAAGAAGCACAGAAATGGAAAGATTGGCGTCACATCTGGAAGGCGCAAAACGTTCAACTGGACAACATCCAGGTGGTATTATTGTTGTACCTGATTATATAGAAATATATGACATTACGCCTGTTCAATATCCGGCAGATGATGTTAATAATGCCTGGCAAACAACGCATTTTGATTATCATTCTTTTGAAGATAATTTATTGAAATTAGATATTCTTGGACACGATGATCCGACGGTCATTAAGTTTTTAATGGACTATGTAAAAACCCATCAGGATGAATTTTCTTTTTCAGATGCCCGTGATATTCCTATCGCTGATCCAAACATTTATAAGTTATTCAGCGGTACAGAAGTTATCAACTGTAATCCAAAAAGAATTTTGTCTGATGTCGGAAGTTACGGAGTTCCGGAGTTAGGAACAAATTTCGTACGAAATATGCTTTCAGAAACCAAACCTGATAGTTTTGCGGGGCTTGTTAAAATATCTGGTCTAAGTCATGGGACAAATGTATGGACTAATAATGCTCAAGTTCTTGTAAAAAGTCACCCTGAGTATGGCAAAGTAGCTTTTGATGAAATAATTGGTTGTCGTGACGATATCATGATTTATTTAATTAATAAAGGTCTTGAACCGTCTTTAGCCTTTGAAATTATGGAATATGTCCGTAAATGTGATATTAAGAAGCCGGGTAAAAAAGAAAAATGGCCGCATTATTGTGAAAAAATGCGAGAGCGCAGCGTACCAGAATGGTATATCTGGAGTTTAGCGACAATTGAATACCTGTTCCCAAAAGCGCATGCGACAGCTTATATTTTAATGGCGCTTAGAATCGCCTGGTTTAAGGTTTATAAACCGATTGTCTTTTATTCAGCCTATTTTTCTAAGCGAGCAAGCCAATTTGATTATGAGGCAATGATTAAAGGTTATGATGGTATCTATAGTAAGATTGTCGAAATCAAACCAAATATGAAAAGCGAATACATCACTAATGTTCAGCTGGAAGATGAAGCTAAAGGCGATTATGTTCCGCAAACTAAAACTCAAGAGGATAAAGTCACAGTTTTATTAATTGCTTTAGAAATGGCGGAGCGAGGATTTAGCTTTCTGCCGGTTGATATAAATTTAAGTCATCCTACTGATTTTCTAATTATTGATGATAAGCTTTTATTTCCTTTTACAGCAGTTCCAGGACTAGGAATGAACGTTGCAGAAAACATTGTTGAAAAAAGAGCGGAAAAAGCTTTTACATCAGTAGCTGATATCAAAGAAAGAACAAAAATCAATAAAACCGTTTTTGAATTATTATTGAAACTAGGTACATTTGAACAATTGGAAAGTACTATAACAGAAACGGTTGTTAAAGAAGAGGAATCTAACCTCTTTAACATTTGAATAAGATTATAGTAACTGCCGAATAATAATAACATGAACAAAACGAAAATTAATTTATTTGACATAAAGGCAGTTTTATTATATAATAAAATGAAATTAATTAAAAAAGAAAGGAAGTATTTATTATGATTAGACTTAGATCAAGAAATCCAATGTTTTCTCAAATCGATAGGGGTTTGACGAGTGATGGAGTTAGTGAATGTACTTACACTGGTGTATCGATTAAAACATTGATATTAGTAGTTTTAGCTTTTGCCTCAGCAGGAGTAGCGGCTTATATGCTCCATAATCTTACAGAAGATAGCATTGGTATCTTCATGGGTGTCTTATTTGCATCTAGTTTTGTAGCTTTCATTTGTGTTGTTATTGCTTCATTAATTCCAAGAATCGCGGTAGTTCCATCGATAATATATGCACTTTCCATGGGTTTTTTCCTAGGAGTATTAAGTGCATTAGCTGAATGGGCTTTGGCAATGCCAGGCTTAGCCGCAATGGCAGTTTTAATTACTTTTACAATTTTTGGGGTTACTTTAGCGCTTTATACTTCAAGAGTTATTCGTGTAGGTAGATTTTTTCGTAAATTTATGATGATTGCAATGTTCAGTCTTCTAGTCTTTATGTTGATAGTTATGGTTTCAAGATTTTTCACTCCGACTTTAAGCGATGTAGTATTTGGTAATGGCGGCATCGGTATTGCTTTCAGCTTAATATTTATTCTTTTCGGAGCTTTGATGTTAATTTTTGACTTTGACAGAATAGAAGCATATGTAACAAATGGTGCTGATAAGAAATTCGAATGGCCTTTAGCTTTAGGGCTGATGGTTACATTAGTTTGGATTTATGTTGAGGTATTACGTTTGTTAATAATTCTCGCAAGCAGAAGAAAATAGTCAAAAAGTCCAGTCAACTTCCCTTTATGCTAATATATTATTATTAGATGAAGGGAGGTTTTTTTCTTGACTCACATGCCAAATCAAGGATCTTGTGGCTGCCCTTGGGGGACAAACCCAAATATGGGAATGCAGCAACCAAATCCTCATGGACCAACTCCGTCACCAACAGAACATACTTGTCCACCGCTTAGTGCACCAGTAAACGTTGTCCATAAATGTTTTGTTGAGCGCGTACCACAGGTTTGCAACTACCATACACATATCGTTAATACAGTAGTTAGAAAAGCATTTTTAGTACCAACTTTTTCATGTTCATCAGAAACTGTATTTGTTAATGAGTGTTGCCAAGGACCTACAACACGGTAATATTTGAATAAAATGATGAAAGACACTTTTTAGGGTGTCTTTTTCATTTTGTGGATTAGTTGAATTTTAGACTAACAAATCAATAAACAATAACAATTATCTTATTATAGATGGCGGTAACTTGGCTGGCTCTTGATGAATAACTGCTCAGTAATAGCATTGAACAATTTTCATTCATGGGAATAAAGAGCAAAATTGGTTTTGTAAATTTTTCGGGTATTGATGTTCCTATAAATTAGCGATAAGGATGTTAATCATGGGGATATCACTTTTAAGTTTTATTAAACATTTTAACGACGAAATTAAATATTTGGATTATTTGGTACAGTTAAAATATGGACCGAATTTTAAGTGCACAAAATGCAATTCAAATAAAATAAATTAAGTCTCGCTTTGCTACTTTATACTGCTCAGAATGTAAAAAATAGTTTTCAGTTGCCAAAGATACAATTTTTGAAAGTTCTAAAATTTCACTTTTGTAATGGTTAATTGCTGGAACGATTGTTGAAACTTGCTGCTGCGATGCTAAGGGCTTTTTTTATAGTCTAGTAAAATAAAACTAGCATTTTAAGCCATTAAGTAATATAATATTAATGTATAAAGCGTTTACAAATATTATAAATTTAAGAAAGATGGGGTTTAAATGCTTAAAAAATTAAATAGCTTAATAGTTGTGATAGTAATAACATTTAGTCTAATTGGATTAGCATCCTGTAGTCAAAAAGATGAATTGGATTTAACAACATGGAATGAGGCGTTAGAAGAAAGAATAAGGCATGATTACTTCCAACAGTTTGGTCATGAATCTTCTTGGATCGTGTTCTATGGAATGCATAATAATGGTTCAGTTGCGCTTTTTTTTCCAACTGGTAATTTGGCGATAAAAAATGTAGTAATATCAGGAGTAGAGTTTAGACATACTACCTGGTGGCGGATTTTAATTTGGAGATCAGGAAGTTTTTATGATCTTGAAGATATCGATAAAATTTTTGATAATAATATCTTAACTCAAAGTGATATTGAAGAAATTGGCAGAATACATTCAGAAACAAATGCTTCAAATAGATAATATTCGCAAATAAAAGTAGGAGAAATATTGATGAAACGAACTATATTAAGATTAAATAAAATTTCCTTGTTTACATTAGTTGTTGGATTATTAATTATTCTTATGGGAGTTACTGTTTTAAATGAAGTTAATGCTGCAGAAAATTTGGTTAGCTGAAACGTCTTTCTAATATGTGTCTTAGGTAAAACAAATATAAATAAAAGAAGCATTTTTAAATTGCTTTTTTTATTTATAACCTTGTTATTCAAAGATAATTGTTTATATAACTATTTAAAGCGACAAGTATAATGTTTGGATGGCAATTCGCTTCCTCAACTAGAGCAGAGCCAAAAACATTTTTTAGAAAAGAGGAACAAATACATTATTTATTCAAAAGGAAAAAAATCATTTCCAAATATAATTGGAAAAAATAAAAACTTTATTATTTTTGTTTTGGAAAAACTCTAAATTATGATAAAATATTTAAGTAGTTTGGTAATCAAGGAGATAATTTATGAATAAGCAATATAACTTTAAAGAAATAGAAAAAAAATGGCAAGATTTTTGGCAAAAAAATAATTCATTTAAAGCCAAAGACTTTAGCAATAAAGATAAATTTTATGGCTTGATTGAATTTCCATACCCTTCTGGTCATGGGTTACATTGTGGCCACATTCGCGCTTATTCCTCGATGGATATTATCGCCCGTAAAAGAAGAATGGAAGGTTTTAATGTTTTATTTCCAATTGGTTATGATGCCTTTGGTTTGCCAACGGAAAATTATGCTTTAAAACATAAAATTCATCCTAGAAAAGTCACAGATGATAATATAAAGACTTTCAATGACCAATTGATTGCGACAGGTTTTTCTTTTGATTTTTCACGCGTAATTGATACTACAGATCCAAATTACTATAAATTTACACAATATATCTTTTTGAAGCTTTTTGAACACAACTTAGCTTATAAAAGTAAAACTTTAGTGAATTTCTGTCCGGAATGCAAAGTTGTTTTGGCTAATGAGGAATCACAGGGCGGCAAGTGTGATCGCTGTGAACATCAAGTTGTCCAAAAAGAAAAAGATGTATGGTTTTTAAGAATTACTGAATATGCCCAAAAATTGTTAGATAGTTTAAATGACCTCGATTTTCCAGAGCGAATAAAAACAGAGCAGGAAAATTGGATTGGCAGAAGTGTTGGGGCTAAAGTAAAGTTTCCGCTATCTGTAGGTAAAGATCTTGAAATCTTTACAACACGGCCAGATACGATTTTTGGAGCTACTTTTATGGTTATTGCGCCAGAACATCTGCTTTTAACAGAACAAAAGGACTTAATAAAGAATTATCAGGAAATTTCTGATTATGTTGCACAAGCTAAAAGTAAAACGGAAATGGAAAGGGTTCATTTTAATAAAGATAAAAAGGGAATAAAGATTAATGGTATTAAAGCAATCAATCCTTTGACAAAAAAAGAGATTGACATTTTCGTAGCTGATTATGTGATGATTTCTTACGGCAGTGGAGCTGTAATGGCTGTACCAGGGCATGATCAAAGGGATTATGAATTCGCTAAAAAACATAGATTACCAATTCAAGAGGTTATTAAGGGTGGTGATTTATCACAAGCTGCTTATACAGATACAGAAGGAGTTTTAGTTAATTCCGATTTTCTGGATGGATTGACAGTTACCGAAGCAATCCCTAAAATACTTGTATATCTAGAAAAAGAAAAAATAGGTTCTAAAGAAACTAATTATAAAATGAAGGATTGGGCCTTTAATCGTCAAAGGTATTGGGGAGAGCCAATTCCGATTATTTATTGTGCATCTTGCGGGGTAGTACCTGTGCCTTATAAAGATTTACCGGTATTATTACCAAACATTAAGAATATTGAAGTCACAGATACTGGCGAAAGTCCTTTAGCTAATGTGCCAGAGTTTGTAAATACAATATGTCCTAAATGTGGAAAGAAAGCTAAAAGAGAAACTGATACTATGCCGCAATGGGCTGGCTCAAGCTGGTACTTCTTAAGGTTTGCGGACCCAAAAAATTCTGAAGTTTTCGCGGATTATGACAAGCTAAAATATTGGCTACAAGTTGATTGGTATAATGGTGGTATGGAGCATGTCACAAGGCATATGATTTATTCACGGTTTTGGAATCAATTTCTGCATGATATAAAACTTGTTCCATTTAAGGAGCCTTATAAAAAGCGTTCTTTTCAAGGTCTGATCTTAGGTAGTGATAATGAAAAGATGAGTAAATCAAGGGGCAATGTTGTTGATCCGATGGATATTATTAATAATTTTGGTGCTGATACTTTAAGATTATTTATGATGTTTATGGCGGAATATGATCAACCTGTTGCCTGGAATGATAAAGCAATCCAAGGCTGTCGCCGGTTTATTGAAAGACTATGGCGTCTTCAAGAAAACATTAATTCAACATTAAAGGAAACAGATTCAAGTGTAGAAGTAATTTTGCATAAAACGATTAAAAAGGTTTCTGAAGATATTGAAGCGATGAAGTTTAATACAGCTATTGCCCAGTTAATGATTCTTTTAAATGAAATTGAAAAATCACAACTAACTGTCAGTGATTATTTAACAATTCTAAAACTTGTTAATCCTTTTTGTCCGCATGTAACTGAAGAGTTAAATAGTTTTTATGCAAAAGATACGCTTGTTAATTCATCATGGCCAGTTTACAATCCAAAGAAGTTATTGACAGATGAATGTTTATATATTATCCAAATTAATGGAAAGTTAAAAGAAAAAATCAGTATTAAACGTGATTTATCAGATAGCGAAGTAGAAAAAGTAGTTTTTTCTGATGAACGGATTATTAAAATTTTAGCTACTCAAAAAATAAAGAAAGTTATTGTAGTAAAAAATCGACTTGTTAATATTGTCGTATAAAGAAGTGTTTTGATGGATTTCACGGCATTTTCACACATGTAATGATGGCTTTTTATATAATTTAACCGAGGTGAGAGATATGCCGATTGTTTTGGCAGGAATAGGGATTTACGTTGCATTTTCAGTTTTTTTAATCCCAATTGTTTTAGGGATTATGATGGCCAAACGCTATAATTTAATTATGGGACTTGTGTCTACAGTGTTTTTTGGATATATTATGGTATTTATCATTGAATTCATTGATGATTCTTTTATTGCGTCAATTAATAACTCAACAGAAAATGGGCTACATGAGGGAATAACAGCTCTTGGTAATGCTTATAGTTATTTTATTGATAGCATTGTTCGAGGTTTTGTCGATAATATGAATTTCAACTTTCAATTTCTCTATGATTTTGGACCGCTTATTATAATCTCATTAGTTTTTCTGATAATTTTAGTGCCTTCAGGAAGATTAAGGGCTGCAAGAATAAGACGGAGAAGAGCTGGATAATTATGAAACGCGTAGAGTACATTGAAATAGGCAAGATAGTCAATACTTTCGGAATTCGTGGCGAAGTTAAAATTAAGCCGTTTACCGATTTTGATCGTTTTGCTAAAAACAAACGAATTTATGTTTCTTATCAAGATAAATATCATGAAGAGATTATTGCGACTAGTCGTGTCCAAAAAGGCATTTATTATGTTAGTTTTAAGAACTATGACAATATCAATCAAGTAATAAAATATAAGGATGCTTTGTGTTATATCACAGAACTTGATCAGGAAAAACTTCCTGAAGGTGAATACTATTTTCATCAGTTGGTTGGTTTGAAAATTTATAATCGGAAAAATATTTTAAGGGGAACAGTCAGGAAAGTCCTTGAATATCCATTGAGTGCTTATTTAGAGGTTAGTATCAGTGATAATAAAACAAAACTTATCCCTTTTATTAGTCACTTTATTGATAGCGTTGATGAAGAAAAGATTATCATTAATGAAATAGAGGGTCTTTTATGAAAATTGATATTCTGACGCTTTTTCCGGAAATGTTTAGTGGATTTTTTGATAATTCAATCATTAAAAGAGGATTAGCAAAAGGAAATATCGAAGTTAATTTTCATAATTTTCGTGATTATTCAACTAATAAGCATCATCGAGTTGATGATACGGTTTATGGTGGTGGTGCTGGTTTATTACTTTCTGTTGAACCAATTTATAATTGTTTAAAAGCAATTAAGACAAAAGATTCCTTTACAATAATGTTATCACCACAAGGAAGCCTCTTTAAGCAAAAGGCGGCTTATGAATTAATAGAACAAAAACATCTGATTATTATTTGCGGACATTATGAAGGTTTTGATGAAAGAATCAAGAATTTCATTGATTTGGAGATATCAATTGGTGATTATGTTTTAACGGGAGGCGAAGTACCGGCAATGGTACTGTTAGATGCAGTTATCAGACTTATGCCAGGTACAATTAAAGAAGACTCGCATCTGAAGGATTCTTTTTCTGAGTATTTGTTAGAGCATCCACAATATACAAAGCCTTATGACTTTATGGGTATGACGGTTCCAGATGTTTTGGTCAACGGTAATCATAAGGAAATTGCTAAGTGGCAATATCGTGAACGTTTAAAAAAAACCTATCAAAATCGGCCGGATTTACTTAATTTATCGGAATTATCCGCAACTGATTTAGCTATTATTAAAGAAGTGGAGGAAGGAAAGTGAAGAAAGTAATTGTTGTTTTGTTTTTGTTATTGAGTTTAACAGCCTGTGGAAACAGAAAAGAGTACAGTGATTTTTATAATTACACAGAACTAGAAATTATCTTTCAGGATATGAGAAGAGATAATGGACGCTTTATGCAACGCTATCGTTTTTTGGATGTCAGATCATTATCTGAAAGGCAGGTTTCCTGTCCTCGGCTCTTCACTTTTCATACTAGAGGTTCGGTTTTAAATGATATGAGCAATATGGGTGTTAGAAACCGAGATTATATCATTATTATGGGCACAAATAGCGATGATCAAAGACCGCATGAAATTAGAGCCTTACTCGTTGAGAATGGCTTTAGGAATGTAGTTATTTATCTAGGGGGCTTTGAAAATTATCTGCTTAATCCTAATGCCCGAATTGAAAGAAATTGTTCGACAAACTGCGGCTGTTAAAAAAAGCTTGACAACTAATTTCAATTGTAGTAAAATATTAAGGCATCAAAACTTTTGTTCCGCTGGGAAAAAATGTCCTATGAACGGTAATAATAGAGGAGAATACTAATATGTCAGAAGTTCTAAAAGGTCAAGCTTTAATCGAAGCTATAACCAAAGATTACCTGAAAAATGAAAACGAGTTTCGTCCCGGGGATACAGTAAAGGTATCAGTTAAAATTAAAGAGGGCGAAAAGGAAAGAATTCAGCTTTTTGAAGGTCTTGTTATTAAAAAACAAGGCGGCGGAGTTAGCGAAACTTTCACTGTTCGTAAAATTTCATATGGAATTGGAGTTGAAAGAACCTTTCCAGTTCATGCACCAACAATCGATAAGATTGAAGTTGTTAGAAAAGGAAAAGTCCGTCGTGCGAAATTACATTACATTCGCGGATTATCAGCTAAAGCATCAAGAATTAAAGAAAGAGCATAAAAGAGGACAAAAAGTTCTCTTTTTTTTGGATTTTTGAGGCAAAACCATAACTTCTTGCATATAATTAATCGGTGATAGTTTTTGATTTATTATTTTATCGGCATCAAAGGCGCTGGCATGAGTGCATTAGCTCTTATCTTGAATGATTTGGGAGAAAGCGTATTGGGAAGCGATGTTGAAGAATATTATATAACTGAAGAGCCTTTGTTGGAAAGAAATATTGAAATTCTTAATTTTAATATTAATAATCTGAGGGAAGATTATACTTATATTATTGGTAATGCCTTTTTAAAGCATTTTGAGACAATTTATATCAAGGAAATGAAGTTTCGTCATTTTTTATATCAGGATTTCATTAATGAATACTTTAATGATAGTTATCGGAAAATCGCTGTTTCTGGAACTCATGGAAAAACAACAACGACTAAAATAATTTCAGATATGTTTAAAGCCTCTAACCAAAAAATTAACACTTTAATCGGTGATGGGACTGGATTTGGCAGTAAAGATAATAAAACTATTCTTTTTGAAGCTTGCGAGTATCGGAAGCATTTTTTAAGTTATTCACCTGATATTTTAGTTATTACTAATATTGAACTTGATCATGTCGATTATTTTAAAGATGAAGAAGAGGTTGTCAGTACTTTTCAAAGTTTAGCAGAAAAATCAAGATTAGTTATTTATAACGGGGATTGTCCTAATTGTCAGAAGCTTGATGTTCATGAAAAAATTACCTTTGGAAAAAGTTCTCAAAGTAATTGTCAGTATCACATTTTAGATGATACGGAGGGTTATCATGTGCGGATTGATTTTTTAGGGAAAACAACATTCTTTAAACTGCCTTTTTATGGCATTTATATGATTGAAAACTTTCTGGCTGCCTATATAGTTGCTAGAATCAACGGTATTGAAACAAAATTTATTAATGAAATGTTAAATGACTTTCAAATGCCAAAAAGAAGAATGTCGGAATATAACTTGCCTGGTAATAAACTGCTGATTGATGATTATGCTCATCATCCTAAAGAGATTGAAGTTACCTTAAAGGCTATAAAGCGCAAATATCCTGAACATCAACTTTATACGATTTTTCAGCCACATACTTATTCGCGTTTTAAGCATTTTTATCAGGAAATTTTAAAGGCTTTAGCAGTATCAGATATATTTTATATTACCGAGCCGTTTTCATCTGCTCGTAATGATTCTAAAAATAATAAGCTTATTCCAAAAAGCCTTAAATTTGATTCTAAATATATTCCGGAAATCTTAGGAAAAGAAGATTCGATAATTGTTTTTATGGGAGCGGGCGATATAAATAATCTTTTATATGAAAGTATGAAAAAATTTTCATAGAAATCTTGAAAACTTTTTCATAGTGTGCTATAATGATAGTAAGGATGTGAAACTATGAATAACATTACTATCTACGATGTAGCATCAAGAGCGAAAGTTTCTCTGGCAACAGTTTCCAGAGTTTTAAATAATCCAGAAAAAGTTAAGGAAGAAACAAGAATCCGGGTTTTAAACGTTATTGATCAATTAGGATATAGACCGAATGCGATTGCTAGAGGTTTAGCAAGTCGAAAAACCACAACAGTTGGCGTTATTGTTTCGGATATGACCAGAGCCTCAATCGCCGAAACATTAGGTGGAATTTGTGATATTGCTAAAAAATATAAATATGCGATTAAGCTATTTTCTATTATGCGTGTTGAGGATGTTGAAGATACTTTAAAAGATGTAATAGCTGAACAAGTCGATGGCGTTTTATATTTAAATGATGAACTTGAAGAAGAGAACCTAAAGAAAGTTGTCGAGAATTTAAAGAGTGTTAGAATGCCAATTGTTTTCTGTAATGTTGTAAGTGATTTTTCCAATATTCCAACAGTAGGTATTAACTATGAGCTTGCGGCTTATGAGCTTACTAAAAAAATGATTGAAAAAGGCAAAAAGAATATTTATTTTATTTCGACTACTAGAAAATATTCAGTTAATGATAAAAAAGAGCAGGGCTATTTAAGAGCGATAAGTGAAGCGAATTTAGAGCCAAAGATTGAAAGAACAACTGGAGATACAGAAATCAACCAGCCACTTTTCCGTTATATTTTAGATAATAATAAAATTGATGGTGCAATAGCCGCCCGCGATTCAATAGCCGTCTCATTTTTAAATGTTGCCCGTTTTATGGGAAAAAGAATTCCAGAAGATTTGGCAGTAGCTGGTTTTCAAAATACGCGCTATGCTAAACTTTCGCGTCCAATGTTAAGTTGTATTCATTTACCGGTTTATGATATCGGTGCAGTTTCAATGCGCCTTTTGACTAAATTAATGAACGATGAAGAAACGGTAGAATTAAATATAATGTTACCGCATGCCATCGTGGAAAGAGAAACGTTATAAAAAATGAAACTTTTTGAAGATTTACAATACCGCGGTCTAGTTCATTCTTTTAGCGATCCGGAATTAATTGATAAGCTTAATAATGAAAAACTGACATTTTATTTAGGAACTGATCCGACGGGAGAAAGTTTACATGTCGGTCATTTAGTTGTGTTCTTATTAGCTAAGCGTTTGGAAATGAAAGGCCATAAGCCATTATTATTAATCGGCGGCGCAACGGGTTTTATTGGCGATCCGCGTCCAGGTAATGAACGGGAATTTTTAAGTAAAGAAACACTGGAACACAACACCATAAGTCTGTTTAACCAAGTTCAAAAATTATTTAAATGTCAAATGGTCAATAATTATGACTGGACTAAGGATTTGAGCTTTATTGATTTTTTAAGAAAATATGGAAAACATTTTTCGATTAATTATCTTTTAGCAAAAGAGAGTGTTGCAAGTCGTCTTCAAACAGGAATTTCTTTTACAGAATTTTCCTATAATTTAATGCAAGCTATGGATTTTCACCATCTTTACCTAACAGAAAATTGTACGTTACAGATTGGTGGCCAAGACCAGTGGGGGAATTTGCTTTCCGGTTTAGATTTAATTAGAAAATTAGAGAAGAAAGCGGAGTGTTATTGCTTAACTGCGCCACTTCTTACAAAAGCTGATGGTGGGAAATTTGGTAAATCTGAAGGTGGAGAATCTATTTGGCTTTCAGAAGATAAAACTTCGGTATATGAATTTTATCAGTACTGGATTAATACAGCCGATAATGATTGCGAATCGCGTTTGAAAACTTTTACTTTTTTAGATAAAGCCCAAATTGATGAGTTAGCGCAAGCCATCAAGACCGCTCCGGAAAAAAGAGAAGCACAAAAAATTTTAGCTTTTGAAGTTACTAAAGTTGTGCACGGTGAAGATAAGACTAAAGAAGCCATCATGCTTTCAGAAAAGCTTTTTACAGGTGATATTAGTAATCTGACAAAACAACAAATCGAAAGTGCCTTTAAAGGTATTGAAGCAAGTGCTCAAACTGAAATCTCGCTAATTGATGCTTTAATAACTTTAAAATTAGCCGTTTCTAAACGAGAAGCGAGAGAATTTATCCAAAATGGAAGTATATCAGTTAATGGTATTAAGATTAATGATTCAGAATTAATTTTAAATGCTTCTAACGCGTTACATAAAAAATACAATATTATAAGACGCGGCAAGAAAAAATATGCTTATATAATTCACTAAAAGGTCTGAAAGGCCTTTTTTTATCTTATAACAATATTTATACTTATTATAATGTATAAATATTGTTATAAGTTGAAAATAGAAATTCCTAAAGAATAAAAAAGAAGCACATGCTTCTTTAAAGCATATTTATTTCGCTTTTGTTCTATAATTTTATGGGTGATAACCATTAAATTAATTAGTTATGATAATATTGCAAAGAATTATCAAAAAATAAAAGAAGAATCGAAAAAAAAAATTTACGCTGTTTTAAAGTCCGATGCTTATAATCATGGTATAGAAAAAACCGCAAAAACTTTAATTGAATGTGGCTGTAATAATTTTTGTGTTTGGGATTTTGAAGAAGCCAAACTGTTAAGGGAACATAATTCTGATGCCAGAATTTTATTGTTAGGAGATTTTCAAGTTGAATTATTAAAGTTATATCAGGATAATAAAATTACTGTTACTTTATCCGATCTCAATAAACTAAAATTTTTAATTGATACAGACATTGAATTTCAAATTAAAGTGGCTTCCAAAATGAAACGCTTTGGTTTAGAAGTTAATGAAATAACACAAGCAATGAAAATTATCTCTGAGCACAGTTTAAAACTTACAGGAATTTACTGCCATTTTGCCCATACAAAAAAAGAAGCTGAATACCAATTAGAGGTAACAGCTTTTAAAGAAGTTATTGAAAAAATTGAGTTTAAAAATATCGATATTCATTGTGCTTCAAGTTATGGTGATTATCATTTAACTTTTGATAATGCGATAAGAATAGGAATAGCATTATACAGCTTTTATCCGGCAATGCATATATTTGGAAAAGTTCTTAAAACTAGCATAGTTAAAAAAGGAGAAGCTATTTCTTATGCGAGTGATTATCGCCTAGAAAAAAATAGTATTGTAGCGATTGTTAACCTTGGTTATGCGGATGGACTTTTAAAGCATAATAAAGGCAGGCTAGTGCAAATTGGTAATAAATCATTTCCGATTATTGGTGAAATCTGTATGAATGTCTGTTTTATCTTAGTTGATGAAACGGTAAAAATAGACGACAAAGTAGAATTTTTAGGCGAAAACATTACTTTGGATTATTTGAGTATTTATCTCAAACAAATTAGTCATGAGATTTTATTGAGTTATTAATTATTTTAATTTGCGGCCAAGACCAATTTTATCGTAAACTTTTTTAATTTTGCGTGCCGCAAGAAATGAAGCATTTTCCTTACCTTTATTTAAGATTTCATCGAGGTAAGGAGAATTAATTAATTCATTATAACGGGCCTGAATTGGTTCAATCTCAGCTGTTATCACTTGCGCAAGGCTTTCCTTTAATTCTGCATAACTCTTATCTTTAAATTGTGCCTCAACAGTCTTAATTTCCGTGTTAGTGACTGTAGCATAGATAATAAGTAGGTTGCTGATGCCTGGTTTATTTTCAGGATCAAAACGAATTACACCATCAGAATCAGTAACAGCTGATTTTATTTTATTGCGAATCTGAGCCGGGGTTTCAAGCATATTAATATAAGATTTTGGATTATCATCAGATTTACTCATTTTTTTGTCGGGATTTGTTAGTGATTTAATGCGAGCCCCTAGAGGCTTAATGATTGGCTCTGGTACTTTAAATACTTCACCAAAACGATTATTAAAACGAATCGCAAGATCACGTGTTAATTCCAGATGTTGTTTCTGATCATCACCGACTGGCACAAATTCAGCATCATATAATAATATATCGCCAGCCATTAAAGTCGGATAAGTTAAAAGACCAGTAGGAGAAGCTTCGCCTTTGGCTTTTTTTTCTTTATATTGGGTCATACGATTTAGCTCACCAACATGAGATAAACATTGCATAATATAACCTAATTCAGCGTGCTCTTTAACTTCGCTTTGAATAAAGAGATTTGTTTTTTCACTCTCTAATCCACAAGCCAAATAAAAAGCAGCTAAAGAGCGAATTTGCTGCCTTAACTTTTCTTTTTCAGGGAATGAAACGGTTATCGCATGCAAATCAGCAATAAAAATAAATAATTTTAAATCAGGGTTATCTTGAAGCAACTTAAAATTTTTAATTGCTCCTAAGTAATTCCCTAAAGTAATAATGCCAGTTGGCTGAATACCTGATACTAAATTCTTCATCTATAAACGTCCTTTCTAAATAAAAAAATCGTCCCTAAAATTTCTAAGGACGATTTAATCGCGGTGCCACCTTAGTTCCCAAGAAACTTGGGCCCTCAAAATAAAAATCAGCTCCAAGATTCCACTTCAGATTTTTTTTCGGCTTTCACTATCCCGATTTCGCTAAATAATCCTACTTTTATCTTATCAATGCTGTATTAAGTTTTTAATATTATATGTCTATTTATTTTTTTTGTCAAGAAATTATTTATCTTTCAAAAGAATTTCAAGTTCATCAACAAGCGATTTTAAACGATTTACAACGCTTAAGAATGTTTCTTTATCCGTTAAATCAGCACCAGCTTTTTTAGTCTGCACAACAGGGTAGTCGGAACCGCCTGATTTAAGCAACGATAAATAATCATCAAAAGCATTAACTTTATTTTCCTTAATATTTTGATAAATCTTCAAGGAAGCCGCAAAACTTGTGGCGTATTGATAAACGTAAAATGGCGAATAAAAGAAGTGAGGAATATAACACCAGACTAAATGTTTGAGATTTTCATTATTTAAATCAATGCCATAATATTCTAAATAAAGATCGGTCATTATTTTTGATAATACTTCCGCATTTATTGGCACATCATTCTCAGCTAATTTATTTGCTTCATATTCATAATTTGCAAATAACGTCTGACGATAAAAAGTACCAAGGATATTTTCAATCGCTCTTTCTAAAAGCGCGATTTTTTCTTCTTTACTGGAAGTTTCTTTAATTAGTTGGTCAAGTAATAGATGCTCATTGAATGTTGAAGCAATTTCTGCAACAAATATTGTATATGAAGAGTTAAAGAAATCCTGAGTTTCTTCAGAAAATAAAGAGTGGGCGGAATGACCAGCTTCATGAGCGATTGTAAAGCAATCATTTAATGTATCAGCATGATTTAAAAGAATATAAGGATGAAGACCATGAAAACTTGCAGAATACGCTCCAGTTTGCTTACCGTCTTGTTCATAGACATCAACAAAGCCATCAGCCAATGCTTGTTTTTGTTTAGCCACAAAATCTTCGTTTAAGCCTTCTAGTGAACGGAAGAATAGAGCCTTGCCTTCTTCATAAGTAAATTTCCGGTCAATTTTGCCCATTGTCAAAAAGCGGTCATATGTATGGTATTGCGATAAGCCTAAATAATTTTTCTTTAATTCCTGATATCTTTTTACATCGCTATTGTTATTTCTGGCAACATCAATAAGTGTTAAGAAAACAGAAGCAGGAATTTGATTGCTTTCCAGATATTTTTCTAAAAATGAATCATAACCCCGAGCTTTAGTGTCAGCTTTATTGGCTTTTAGAATTTTATCATAAATTGCAGCATAAGTATTTTTATTTTTATCATACTTGTCGTATAATGCTTCAAAGATAAGTTTTCTGTCATTTTCTGTTTTGGAGTTCTCGATTAAAGCTGACCAGTTTCCTGGGGTAACAGTTACATTTTCTTTGTCGGAGAGATTAATAACGGGATTAATTGGATCCATTACACTAATTGCAGTATAAAGGTCATCACAGCTATAGGCCGAAGTTACTGGAGAATAAATTGCTAATAGACCTTCTGTTTTGCCATCAAAGATATGTTTTTGATTTTTAAAAAGTTTTTCCAAAGAAAAGAGATTAGTTTTTATTAATTTGTGTTTTTTGCTGAATTCCTGATATTTCTTCAAGGGCAGCTGTAAAATCTCTGGTTCGAAAAAACTTAGTATTTCATTTAACTCCTGATAAATAAACTCAATTTCCTTGCGTTTAGTATCAGCTTCCAGATCTTTTAAGTTTAAGTCACTTTTACGATGGACATAGGCAATTGCCCGATAAAGTTTCATTACATAGTTTTGATAGTCTTGAAAGTACGCTTCTAAAATACTAGCATCAGACAGTTTGTCTTTATACTTATCAAAAAGCTTGATTTCCGCCTTTAATTCTTTGAAAAGTTTGTCAAAGTCATTTTCACTTTTAAATATATGGTCTAAGTTCCATTTCATTGTATCTGTCCCCTTTTTAAATATATTAATGTAATTTAAGAAAAAATGCAAGAAATAAATATTAAAATAAGCGAATTCATTTGATAAATAACGTAATTTATATTAAAATATTAGTTAGAAGAAGAAATAGGTGATTATCTTGAACATGCTTAAAAGATTTTTTTTCCATTCAAAACAGAAATATTTAACATTAATTATTGCTTGTGTGCTTATAAATTTGATTTTTATCTCTTTTAGTTTTAATGATATTAGTATCAGAACCTTTGAAGATAGTTTTTTTGTTACAGCAATTTTAATGTTTGGTGGCGGTGGTTTTTCATTTATTAATTATCATGGTGGTTTTCATATGTTTGGCTATACAGGACAATATATGAAAAATCTTTGGGGGAAAGCCAAGTATAATCACTATCACGAATATATTGTTGCTAAGAATGAGGATAACAAAAACAAGAAATATAACTTTGGTCCATACCTTTTTATCGGCTTCTTTTTCTTGATTTTAAGCCTCTTGTTGAGTTTTTTTGTTTAAATTGTGTGGTTTTAGTGAAAAAATAGGGCATTAGGGACAAGTAAACGGTTTCAAAATAAAAAAAAGCTTGAATTATCTATGCGACATGTGTATAATATTATATCAACAAGATAACGGATAAGTGGAATTATCTTGCAAAAGCGCCTTTTTTTGGCGCGCCAAAATAAAAAAGGAGAATAAGGAATGAAAAAGGGATATTTAAAAAGTGCTTTAGTCTTATTTTTAAGTGCAGTCGCTGTCATTGCTTTAGCTGGATGTAGACCTGGAGGTAATGAAACTGGTCCATATCAATATACAAGTGATGCACAGCTAAATCTTAATCAAAGCGGAACTGCGCACTCTTTCGTAACGTCTTCATTTGCGGAAAGAAAGGAAATCCTTGCTCAGTTAGAGCGTTGGGCTTTAGAAAACAGCCTTCTAGGGATAACATTGTTCGCTAATAATGCTAGTGTACTAGTTCACCCAGATATAACTTTACCTGTTCAAGCAGCTATTCCTGGCTTTGGCTTTGGTATAATTGCTGAAGGATCAGTTGATGCTGATTTAATGACGCAAGGTAATCCAGCATGGAGAAGATATTATCATTTATGGGATACAAATGATCCTAATCATATAAATGGTATGGCTTCACAAGCCGCAACGGTTAGTGACTTCCAAGATTTAGTGCATGGTAGCTTCTGGCAAACTAATTTGAACACTAATAGAAATGGTTGGGAGTTTTTTGATAATCTAGCAATTGGCTTACCACAACCAACAACTCAAGGTGCAGACTTAGATACATATTTCGGTACAACATGGCGTATTGAAGTAAGAACTGATGTTCGTTACAATACTTTGTCTACTAATGCAGTTTTTGCGCCTTTCCGTGATCGTTTAGTTACAGTTGATGATTTCATAGTTCCTTTCCAAGAATTATGGAACCAATCAAATGGTTTAGTTCGTGCTCAAGATCAATTAACTGGAGCAGGATTAATTGTTGGTGCTAGAAATTACTTTAATGCTACTGGTGATGGCTTTAATCAAGCAGCTTGGGATGCTGTTGGAATTAATGCTATAACAGAAGGTGGAAGATCATTCGTAGAATTTGAATTTACAACACCAATGAACCAATTTTTTGCGATGTGGAATCTAAATAACTCAATGAATCAACCACTACCTAGAGATTTTATAACAGCAATCGGTGGTATCCGCAATTACGCTTCTTTTGTTAGTGCTAATAACTGGACACCAATTGATACTACGCTTACAGCATCTGGACAGTTTGTTGTAGAGCATTGGGACCAAGGACAACAAATTGTTTTCCAAAACAATCCAAATTATGTTGGTCCGCGTTCTAATAATATGGCAGGAATCCACTATAGAATTCTTCCGGGACAAGCAACGGATCCACAAACAGCTTTTAGAGAGTTTTTAGAAGGAAACTTGCATCAAGCTGCAATTCCAGCTGCTCGTTTAGCAGAATTCAGAAACGATCCAAGAATGGTTATGGGTGCAGCAGGTTCAACTACTAAGATGAACATTAATAGTACAACTCAAGAGAGATGGGAAGAGTTATTTGGAACAAATGGATCTGTAGTTCAAAATCATGTAGATGATTATTGGGATGTTAAACCAATAATGTCTAATCAAGCATTTTTATGGGGCTTACAGTTTGCAACAAATCGCCAAGCAATAGCGGCTGAGCAAGGAAGAGATGCATCATTTAATTTCTTTTCGCCGAACTATCTTTGGGATCCGTTAAATGGATTTTCTTGGGTGCAAAGTGATTTGTATAGAGATTTCGTTGCGGCAAGCTTCTTAGGTGCTGATGGTACTGATGATTATGGTTTCTCTGCAGCACAAGCTAATCATTTATTTACAGTAGCGGGTAATCAGTTAGTAGCGCAAGGACATTATAGCCCTGGTGATGTTGTCGAGATTGAAATTGCTTGGCAAACAGCAGCAAACAGAGAGACATTTGCTTCTATTGTGGCAATGTGGGAAACAGCTTTTAATACATCTGATTCACCAATCTCTATCCGATTCACTCATTGGCATGGAGATGATTGGACAGCTGTATATTTCGAAAAGATGTTAATTGGACAGTTTGACCTTGGTTTTGGAAATATTTCTGGAAATGCCTTGAATCCGCTTAACTTTATGGAAACTATTATTGATGACAACCGTTCTGGATTTGTTATCAACTGGGGAGTTTCTACTTCTCAAGTTTCTGATATGATTCAATTTAGAGGACAAGCTTGGTCATTCAATGCTCTATGGATGGCAGCAGAGCGCGGAGTATATGAAGTTGGTGGAGCAGAAGCGCCAATCTATGATGCACTTTTGCGTAGTAACTTATATAATGACGGCGCAAGAACTATTACAGTAGCTTATGATACGGTTAATGTAGCTAATGTTACATCAAGTCTCGCAAGTATACGTGTTAGGTGGCATAATCCAGAAACGAATCAGATGGAATTCTTTGATGTTGACCTTAGTACTGCGGTTCGTAATGGTAGAGAAATTAGTTTTGTTTTACCAGCTGAATATAACGACAGATTTGTTGGTGCAATTGATATCTTAGTTAATTTTAACGCAACAGTATTTGGTGTGGATGCTTCATTTAGTCCAGTTATAATTAGAACTAGAACTACAAGATAAATTTTACTTAATAATAAATAAAAATAAGATTAGCATCACAGCTAATCTTATTTTTAAATATAAATTCAGCTGAATTCAGTATTTTAAAGGAGGTAATATTAGTGACAAAATATATCTTGCAGAGGATTGGACTAGTTTTTTTAACGCTTTTTATTATTTTAACCATTGTTTTTGTACTTTTAAGAATGTTGCCGTTTCAAATGATTCCAGGCACAGCAGAAGTACGGTTTGGTTTTTTTCAACATGAGGTAATATTAGGTAATGTTGTACAATTTAATGCCCCGCAAGCAAATAGAGGTGCTCATCTTTTTAGATTTGTTGACCATACAGGCATGCCATTTTATTTTTATCGAACATCAATTAGTACACAATATTTTAGCTTTTTAAGAAACGTTTTTACTAGATGGGATTGGGGAGTTTCAACTCATATTCAACCTAATGAATCAGTCTTTAGAATTATTGCTAGGATGTTACCGGTTACGATTAGAATAAATATTATTTCTTTTTTAATTGCGGTTCCGTTAGGTTTATTTTTAGGTGTTGTCGCTGCTTTGAATAAAAATAAAAAGACAGACCACATTATTTCAACGACATCCGCAATTCTTATTGCTGTACCAGGCTTTATTTTAATAATTATGTTGTTATTAATCTTTGCCTACGGCGGCGGACCTTTACCAACTCAATTTCCAGTTCCGACAGACCCATTAGGGACAAGAATCTTAGGTTATATTTTGCCAGTTTTTGCGACTTCTTTAGGAACTATAGCTGGCTATTCAAGATTTACGAGAGCTGAACTTTGTGAAGTTATCGCTAGTGATTATCTCTTGTTAGCTCGCACGAAGGGTTTAACAAAGAGACAGGCAATTACCCGTCATGCTTTTAAAAGTGCTTTTGTACCTATTCTTCCGGTTATTCTAGGTGGTTTAATTGGAATAATAAGTGGAAATATGATTATTGAAACAATTTATGGTGTCCCAGGTATTGGCGCATTATTTATTAATGCCTTTAACGCAGAAGATTACAATGTTTTACTTGGATCAATGGCCTTTTTCGTTTTCATTAGTTTAATGGCCGGTATATTAACTGATATATCTTATGGATTTATTGATCCAAGAGTTAGAATGGGAGGTGCCAAAAGATAATGAGTAATAAAAAAGTTAAAGACGCTCACGGCAATGATGTAGAAATAACAAAAGCTAGTTTTACGCTTAGCCATGACAATAAACCAATTTTAGATCGAAAATTTGATCGAAAACCAACAACTTTTACCAAAGATGCTTTTCGCAGATTCTGCAAAAATCGCTCATCTTTAGCGGCATTTTTCATTTTAGCGTTTCTAATTTTAAGTGCATTTTTAATACCACTTATTTCTAATAAAAATGTTACTGATGGCGTAAGAACAGACGAAAGATTTTTGCCACCAAAACTTTTTAATACGGGATTTGGTTTTTGGGACGGAACTGTAAGAGTAAATAATATCATAATTAATCCAGTTACCGGTCTTCCTGATGAGCGAACTCATAATCAAGAAGGAATCCTTATGGATACTTATGTAGTATCTGAAATAGGAGATTATTTTGTTGATAATGTGATTCCTTTTGGTTTCGGTGGTTTCTATATTTTTGGGGCTAATCAAGTTGAAAACCCAGTTACTGCAGATAGTACAACTTTAAGAAATTTGCATGCTTTTGATTTTTCTAGAAGTGATAATCTGATTATTAGAGCACAATTTGCTAATTTAGGTGTGCACAATGGTCGGCAATTTGCTGAACATCGATTTATCCTTGATCATAGTTTAGGAAGAATTGAGCTCAGTGGTTGGAGCAATGCTCATGGAGCATTTGAAATCAATGTTAATGATTTTTTATTTGCTTCCGATATGACACCTATTACGGATGTCATGGATGCACGTCTTGGTATTGAACTTAGAAGAACAAACTTTAATACATATATCGCTATTGAAGAATTAATTTTTAGTTCTGATAATCCAGATCTTGCTGAAACACTTGAAGTTAATTCGATGACAGATGCTAGTGCCAAATTGCGAAAAGGAGCAATAGTAGGTGGTTCATCATTTCCAGCTGGACACTGGGAAACTGCTAATGCTATTATCGGAGTTCATCGGGCTAATATCCTAAGGGCATCATTTACTTATAATCCTTATGCAAGTGTTTTTAACGTTCAACGTGATACGACAAGAATCGTCAACTCCCGTATGCAACGTTATATTGATTTAGGCTGGGCCGAATTTGATTTTTCGGCTTCAGAAGCAGATGCTCCTGCTACATTTAGACGTTTAGACGACCGCTGTTCAATATTATCAGTTAATAGTGTTAGGATAATTGCAACGGCACCTATGCCAGGCGTTCCTTCGGAACTTATTCATACCTTTGATGTGCAATTAATTATGTATCGCTTTTATGGATATAACTCAGTTCCTAGATTTATTTTTGGCACAAATCATCAAGGATTAGATATGATGACACTTGTGGCAGTTGGCTTAAGAACATCTTTAATTATTGCTTTTTCTGTTTTTGCTATCTGCTTTGTTTTTGGGATTATTTGGGGTTCTGTAAGTGGCTATTTTGGCGGTAAAGTTGACTTACTGATGGAAAGAATTATGGACATTTTAGGAGCCGTTCCGCAGCTTTTGATTCTCTCCTTAGTTTTTTTACATTTTGGTAGAAATTTTGGTACTTTTGTCTTTGCCTTAGTTATAACTGGCTGGTTAGGTGTTGCGGCTCGAACTAGAGTTCAGTTTTATATTTATAGAGACCGTGAATTCGTTTTGGCTAGCCGGACATTAGGAGCTTCAGACAAAAGATTAATTTTCCGTCATATCTTACCTAATGCTATGGGAACGATCATTACAACTAGTGTTCTTATGGTTGCTGGTGTTATAGGTGCAGAAGCAGCACTTGCATTTATTGGTGTTGGTTTAACAAATGGTCATTCATTTGGTGTTATTTTGAATCAAAATCAACAATTTATTGATACCTTACCACATTTAGTTATTTTACCAGTAGTAATTTTCGCTTTATTTATGATTTCTTTGAATCTTTTTGGTAACGGATTACGGGATGCTGTAAACAGTTCTCTGAAAGGAGCTGAATAAAATGGCTAAAAAAGTATTAGAAGTTAAAGATTTGAAAATTTCTTTTAAGACGGATAATGGTTTTGTGCGCGCTGTTCGTAATGTTTCTTTTGATTTAGAAGAAGGCGAGACTTTATGTGTAGTTGGTGAATCAGGGTCTGGAAAATCAGTTACCTCTAAAGCTATTATGGGTATTTTAGCGAATAATGCAATTGTTGAAAATGGAAGCATTATTTATGAAGGCGAAAACTTGCTAGAAGTTTCTGAAGAAGAATTTCACCGTATCAGAGGTAAAAAGATTGGGATGATTTTCCAAGATCCGTTATCTAGTTTAAATCCAATTGTTAAAATTGGTAAACAGATTACAGAGGCTACCTTAGTTAATTCCTGTAAAATCAAAAAGTTGTTTCAGGAAAAGATTGTTATTCAATTAGTGGCTTATCGTAATTTTATCTCGCAAAATAAAATTGCTTATCTTAAGGCCTTAGCAAAATATGAAGAAGAGAAAGCAACTGCTAAAAAAAGACTTAAGGAAGAATCGCTTTCTGAAGCTGAAAGCGCGGCAATCAAAGAAAGCGTTAGAGCTTCTAAAATGGCTTATCTAGCAATTAAGCTTAAATTAAAGGCAGAACGAAAAGAAAAGCTACCGGCTTTAAAATCAGCACTTAAAAAGCGTAAAAAAGAGGCCAAAGCAGAAGTTAAAGTTTATAGAAGCACTTTGAAGGCAGAATATGCAGCTAAGATATCAACTTTAAAGGCTTCTAAAGCTAATGCTAAGGAATCAGATATTGAAAAAATTGATCAGGAATTAGCTTTAGTAAAAAAAGAGTACATAGATAGCCTTTACATTACTAAAGCCGAAGCAAAACGTCGGGCGATTGAGATTATGACCGAAGTTGGAATACCGATGCCAGAAAGAAGATTCAAACAGTATCCGTTTCAATTTTCTGGAGGAATGCGTCAGCGTATCGTTATTGCGATTGCTTTAACAGCTGATCCGGATATCTTAATTTGTGATGAGCCAACAACAGCACTAGACGTTACAATTCAGGCACAAATTCTTGATTTGATTAATAAGTTGAAAAGAGAAAGAAAACTTTCTTGTGTCTTTATTACGCATGACTTAGGGGTAGTTGCGAACATGGCTGATAGAGTTGCGGTTATGTATGCTGGAAAAATTGTTGAATACGGTTCAGTAAACGATATTTTCTATAATCCAAAACATCCTTATACCTGGGCTTTATTATCATCAATTCCAGATGTTGATTCCAAAGAGCGCTTAGAAGCGATTCCTGGTACACCACCGGATATGATTTATCCGCCAGCTGGTGACGCTTTTGCTTTAAGAAGCAAATATGCGATGGGAATTGATTTTAATCATGAACCACCTTTTTTTAAAGTCAGTGATAATCACTATGCAGCGACCTGGCTTTTACATCCTGATGCACCAAAGGTAGAGATGCCTAAGATTGTTGCGGAAAGAATTGAAAGAACTAAAGGAGGAAGTCAACAATGAGTAAAATGAAGAAAGCTCGTGATTTCCAATTTCAGGAAGAAGCGAAAAGCAGATTAGCCGCTGAGCAGGAAGGTCAGACTTTCGCCGATGATTATGAGAATCCTGCTTATAAGATTAATGCTAGTGTTAAAAGCAAGCAAGAATTATTAGATCAAAACATTATTCTTTCTGTTCGTAACTTGAAACAACATTTTAAACTGGGAAGAGGTTTAAGTAAAATCAGGTTAAAAGCTGTCAGTAATATTTCTTTTGATGTTAAAGAAGGCGAATGTTTTGGAATAGTTGGTGAGTCTGGCTGTGGTAAAACAACAACCGGACGCTCAATTATCAGACTTTATAATATTACTTCTGGTTCGATTTATTATAAGGGATATAGAATTAGCGCTGGTAGTCGTTGGAATCAAAAGGAAATCAAATTCACTAAGTTACGTCTAAAAGAAAAGACAGAAGAGCTTAACAAGAAGATGAATGATGAAATTGCGCTTTTGAATAAAGAAACTGCGGATAACCAAAAGTTGATTGGTGAAATTAAAAATCGTTATCAAGCGGAAATTGCGGTTTTAGAAAAACAAAGCCAAGAGATTATCAATGAACAAAATAAAAAAATCAGTCAAATCAAATATGATCATAAGCATGTTAATCGTAAACTTATGAATGAGATTCAAATGATTTTTCAGGATCCTATTGATTCACTTGATCCGAGAATGACTGTTGCGGATATTATTCAGGAAGGCTTAATAGTACAAGGAAAACGTAACAAGCGTGAAAATCACCGTAAGGTTGTAGAAATGCTTAATAAAGTTGGACTTGTTGAGGATCATGCTTCTCGTTATCCTCATGAATTTTCTGGGGGACAAAGACAAAGAATTGGTATTGCCAGAGCTTTAATTATGAATCCAAAGTTATTGATTTGTGATGAGCCAATCAGTGCTTTAGATGTCTCAATAAGAGCGCAAGTTATCAATCTTTTAAATGATCTTAAAGAAGAATATGGTCTAACTATCCTTTTTATTGCCCATGACTTAAGTGTTGTCAAATATTTTTGTGACCGAATTGCGGTTATGTATTTTGGTAAAATTGTTGAGCTAACAACAAGCGATGCTTTATTTAAGAATCCGCTTCATCCTTATACACAATCATTATTATCAGCAATTCCTAAACCAGATCCGATTTCAGAAAAAGTAAGAATTCGTCAACCTTATAATCCTGGTATGCATGATTATACAGTTGATACGCCACAATTAAGAGAAATCGTTGAAGGTCATTTTGTTTACTGTAACGAAAAAGAATTTGCGGAATATCAGAAAAACTACAAGGCATAACAAACATCATGATTAAGGTTTTTGTGACACCAAGTTGTTCTTCGAGTAATAAAGCAAAAAAATGGTTTAAGCTCCACCATATACCTTTTCAAGAGATTAATCTATTAACTCGTCAATTGCAAATTTTTGAAATAAAAGAAATTCTTCAATATACTGAAAATGGTTTTGAAGATATAATTTCTAAAAAAAGTGATTATTTTCGGAATAATCCTCTTGATTTTGAAACAATGTCTTTCAATGATTTATCGGAAATTATTATTAATAATCCCAGAATCCTTAAGAGGCCTTTGATTTTAGGACCAAACTCCTTACAAATAGGCTTTAATGATGAAGATATCAGGGAATTTATTCCTAAGGAATTAAGAGAACGGGTTATTTGTGAAGATTGCGATGTTTTTAATAATCCTTGTGAATACTTAAATCTTTTAAAGAATTATTTTGAGGAAATCAAGGCAGAATTAAAGAATAAACAAGCATAATTTTATATAGTTGTCACTTTTAATGAGTGGCAACTTTTCTTTATGTTATAATATTTAAAGAGGGTTTTATTATGAAAATAATTAGAGCGGGTTTAGAAGATGCAGATTTATTTAGTCAAGAAAAATTAATTTATGGGGCTTGTTGCTTTTATTCATTATAACATTTACATTTTTCTCAAATTTAACCCTAAAACCATAGTTTTATTTGCTTTATCTAGAACGTTTTCTCAAGCTGAAAAAAATTAAAAATAATTCTTGTTTTTACTAGATTTTAGTGTTATAATAACATCATATTCTTAACAAGAATCGAGGTAAAAAAATGAGCATCTTGGTAAGAGGAATAATCGCTTATTACAGACTATGACAGGAAGCTTATTAATTCAGATATTAATGCCAGTTTAAATATAATGGCAAAAAGTAAACCCAAAGACGATGAAGTAATTCAGAGTTTGAGGAATAGCGGTCTAACAATACC
>Ga0123352_10000498_pt1 | contig 47831 bp, 47 predicted proteins | sample TergutLab28metaG_FD_89700 | JGI IMG/M metagenome (GOLD analysis project Ga0123352, IMG submission 89700) | Labiotermes labralis P1 segment gut microbial communities from Petit-Saut dam, French Guiana - Lab288 P1 | ecosystem: Host-associated > Arthropoda: Insects > Digestive system > Gut ... | reverse complement strand
CTGTTTCTACTCTCTTCCACTCTAGCGTTTCTCTCGGCTATTTCAGAAGCGAATGTCATAATAGCACTTTTTTATCACCTCGTCAAGGGGTTTTTTTATTTTTTTTTATTTTTTTTTGCGGAGGAATATTTCCACCCCAATTTATTGCGTTATTCAAAGCTTTTAAAATATTTATACAAACAACTGAGACATATTTTAAAACCATTCTTAATAAACTTACTAACACGATACTTTATAGCGTTTTGACCTTTCTTTTTTTCGTTAGCTTAAAAGGTTAAAACAGCTGCAGCTTGCTTTCATTAATGATAAGCCTATAAAAAGCAAACTGCTTTAAGGAGGAAAAGGTATTATGGGCTCCACAAAAATATTTGTGATACAGCTGAGAAAAGTGTTCAAATCGGCGATATACGTTATGATAGGAATAGCGCTTATCATCCTTCTGGCTTACTTCTTTATGCCGCAGGGCGAAAGAACCATTACAGAGCCAACAGTTCACACAAATGAAGACGACGATGCATTGCATACTATGTATACGCCGGGAACTTATACGATTGAGCTTCTCTTAACAAATGCACCTGTTAATCTGGAAGTGGAAGTAACAGAAAATGAAATAACCGCAGTTAGATTTGCAGAGCTTAGCGAAAAGCATAAGGCATTTTATCCCCTTTTATACTCTGCAATGGCACATCTTTCAAGTGAAGTGTTAAGAACCCAATCACATGAGATTGCCCTTAATTCGGACTATGAATTTACAAGCCGGATTTTGCTTGATGCAATTAGAGTTGCACTTGATTCTGCGCAAGTTGCCCGGGAAGATTGATATTACTATATGGGCAAAAAGTTTTACTACATAGGAGTTACCCAAGAAAAATCCCCGAAGGCAATCGCCGTCGGGGATAATTTATGTAAATTCAGACTTAAACTTTCAAACGTGCAATGCTTGCGGCGGCATTAATCGTCGGACCCGTATGCGCACCTATTGTCGAACCTGCGGCACGCAAAAATATCTCAGATTCAGGAACATCAAGCTTTTGATTAATCAACCGTTGAATCTCCTTGCCATCTTCTAGGTTATCACCATACAGTGCAAAAATTCGATAATCAGCCAGATTTTTCCCTTGAAGCCATTCATAAAGCTTATCTACTGTATACACAACGGCTTTTTTGCGCCCTCGAAGTTTTATACCGGCGGCAAGCCCTCCGTCTTTTAAATGTATAATTGGCTTTATATCAAGAACATTCCCGGCGACTCCTGCAATTTTGCTTATCCTGCCTCCTCTTACGAGTTGATCCAAAGAGTCTACAGTAAACGTTCCAATAAAGTCAGTCTGTGCGCTTTCGATTGCTTTAATTATTTTTTCAGCCTCAACACCCTGATTCGCAAGCTCTACCGTATCGGTCACGATAGAGGATATAAGCCAAGTTGCAAGCTTTGTATCAACGACATAGACTTTTATTTCCGGATATCTATCTCTAATATCATTTGCCGCAGTTAAAGCAGATTGATAAGACCCGCTTAACACCGAGCTTAAACAAAAGCATATTATATCTTTGCCATCTTTTGCATGGCGTTCAAAAACTTCAAGATAATCCCCGGGTGAAGGCAGAGAAGTTTTCGGATGTGCACCGTTTTCCTTTATTTTTTTATAAAACTCAGCTGATGACATATCAAAAGTATCTTTAAACTGGGTTGTTTCATCGATTGTAATGTTAAATGGCACTAAATCCACAGAAAGATCAGAAGCCATTTTTAAAGACAATTCGCATGAAGTGTCTGCCACAATTTTAATCTCACGCATGAATATTTCTCCCTAAATATTAATCTTACGAACACAAGCGGCAATTGATACCGTCGGACCGCCATGGCAGCCCAAAACTGTTCCTATCGGACCAAATTTTATATCTGATTCAGAAATCTCAAGCTTCTCAGCCATCAGACTCCGCAAGTCTTTACCATATTCCTCGTTGCCGCCGTATAAAGTAAAAAACCGATATTCGCTTAAATCCTTGCCTTTAACTGCTTCAGCTATTAGATCAACCAAAGCTAAAACAACCTTTTTACGGCCACGGATTTTTTGTCCCGGAACTAAAGAACCATTTTGGAAATGTATAATTGGCTTTATGTCTAAAACACTACCGGCAAGCCCGGCAACTTTACTCAATCGCCCACCTCTTACAAGATGTTCAAGCGAATCAACAGTCAACGCCCCGGTTAAGCTGTTATATGCATCTTTTAAAGCAGCTACGATCTTTTCCGCATCTGCTCCTTGGCTCATCATCTCAATCGCATCAACAATTAAAGACCATGTTATCCACGTAACCGTTTTTGTATCAATTACATGAACTCTGGCTTCCGGATATTTATCATGTATCTCTTCCGATGCAGTTACGGCAGATTGATATGATCCACTAAGCGCAGAACTTAAACATAAGCAGATTATATCCTTACCTTCCTTAACGTTTCGTTCAAATACTTCAAAATAGTCACCCGGAGAAGGTAGAGAGGTTTTCGGCTTAACATCTTTTCCGGCAATTTTTTTATAAAAATCTTCCAGTGATATATCAATATCTCTTATGTAATTTACGCCGTCAAGTGTAATTGTAAACGGCACAATGTCAACACCAAGAGCGGCCGCTTCTGTTTGTCTCAGTTCACATGATGTATCCGATACGATTTTGATTTCACGCATAACTGCATCCCCCTAATTTTTCTTTAAAAAACCATCAGCCAAGATGTAAGACTGATGGTTCAGTTCAAGATTAATATTCTAGTGTTCAGTCTCAAGCAGTTTATCTAAATCTAAAAGCAATATAACGTTATCGCCTGACTTACCGATATTTCGAATATATTGATTATGGTGACTAAGCTTTGCGTTCGGCGGCATTAATATATTTTCATCATCAATATGCATAACTTCATTAACCCTATCGACTATAAGACCTAACGAATATCTAGCATACTCGACAACAACGATACAAGTTAAGTCATCATATTCCACATCCGGTTTAAGAAAACGCGCACGGATGTCAATAACAGGAATAATTTCACCTCTTAGATTAATTATGCCTTTGATATGTGCCTCTGTAAGAGGAACTTTTGTTATCTCGCAAATGCTTATAATTTCTTTTATACTGCTAATTTCAACGCCATAAACCTCGTCTTCAACGGCAAAAGTTAGGAACTGACCCTTTGTAGTGTCTTCTGGCGTATCAAATTCTGAATGTGAGTTATACATCCCATATTCTTGATCATCTGTAACCATTAATTAAGCCTCCCTTTAGCCTCTATTTATCAAAAAATCCACCAACATCAATAATCAAGCTGATATCTCCGTTACCAAGCAACGTACATCCGCTTATACCACGAACTTTTCCAATGTATTTTGATAAGGTTTTAACAACGACCTGCTGTTCTCCAACCAGTTCATCAGCAAATAAGCAAACTGTTTGATCTCCGTTTTCAAGCATTATCATTATGCCTTCCTCAAGATCTCTTATAGCGTTGTCAATTCCAAATACGTCGCATAATCTGACAACATTATAAACTTCTCCACGGACTTTAATCATTTCATTACCGTCCGGATCTGTAAATATGTCTTCATTTTTTGCCTTAAAGCTTTGCTTTATAGATACTATCGGGATAGTATATTTAGCACCGCCCATAAGTATTGTCATACCTTCAATAATTGCAAGAGTAAGAGGTATTTTAAGAGTGAAAGTAGTTCCTTCACCAGGCACACTGTCAACGATAACAGAACCGCCTATTACCTCAAGATTGTTATTAACAACATCCATTCCAACTCCTCTGCCGGAATAGCTTGTAACTTGTGCGTTCGTTGAAAATCCCGGCAAGAATATGAAAGAATTAATCTCTTTATCAGTATATTCACTTTCGGGCTTTCTTAGAAGACCTGCGTTTTTAGCCTTGGTCATAATTTTATCTCTGTCAAGACCTTTACCGTCATCTTTGATAATTATAAGAACATCGCCGCCTGCATTTTTAGCTTCAAGCAGAACGGTTCCTTTTTCAGGTTTACCTTTCGCCACACGGTCTTGAGGCATTTCTATGCCGTGATCTATTGAATTTCTTATTATATGCATTATCGGATCAGCGATATGCTCGGTAATGTTTTTATCAACTTCCGTTTCCTCACCGATCACGTCAAGCTTAATATCTTTGCTCAATTGCTTGCACATATCACGAACAATTCTATGCATTTTAAAGAACGTAGTCGAAAGAGGGATCATTCTCATCGACATTACGTTATCTTGTATCTCATTGATAATCTTACGTAACTGCCGTGCTTCTTTGTGGAAACTTTCAAGCTCAAGCGACTCGAGCTCAGGGTTTTGAGTAACCATAGCTTCGGAAATAACAAGCTCACCCATGAGATTAAGAAGTTGGTCAAGCTTGCTTACATTAACCGATATAACTTTCTGGGCACTTGATTTTTTGTTGGCATCTTCCATACTTGGGTTTGCCGCAACCATTTTAGCTGTGTCAATTGATTTTGGATCATTATCAGACGATACCGCAGAAGAAGCATCAGCAGCTGCTATTGCAGCATCTTGAGGAACTTCTGCCGCTTCCTGCTCCGCTACAGCCGAAGCGTCCGGCGATGCCATAGTTAAAGCAAGCGAATCAAGATATATCGTTCGTTCAAGCATTTCTTTTATTTCATCATAGGTTAATACTGATGAAAAAGAAAGCTCAAAGCCGTTAGCCCGAATAGGCTCTATTGCTTCTTCACTAACAAGATCCATAGGACTGTGGGTTACTTGAGTGATATCATCACCTAAGTTATGAACAAGGGTGTATGCACGAACATTTTCCATCTCGCATCCATCTTGAAAACGGATAAGCGCATTGAATTTGTTCATAACCCTGGATTCAGAAGACGATTTTTTAACAGGAACTGCATCAGATACCGTCGCACTGCTTGAATCTGTATCTGAAGAACTACCGCCTTTTAAGTGATTAAGGAATTCTTTTATTGTCGCAATTATATCACTGCCATCGCCATCCGGTTTTTCGCCATGCGAAATTTTAGCAATCTCGTTTCTAACAAAATCCATCCCGGCAAGCACTATATCGGTAAGCGTTGAATAATCAACATTTTCAGGGTTGTGCTCACGAAGATAAAAGAACAAATCCTCAATTGCATGAGAACAAGTTGAAATACTGTCAAAAAGCATCATCGAAGCGGAGCCCTTGATAGTGTGCATTATTCGGAATATTTCATTGATTTCACTCATTGTATATCCCGTTTCACCTTGAATAATGTTCTGTTCCAACTGCTCAAGCAGAAGGGTCATCTCAAAAGTGAACATTTCAAGCATAGCATCTCTATCGAAATCAGCCAAAACATCCTCTCCTTTCCCGTCCTGTCATGTATTTTATGTGAAAATCCTGTTATAACTTCTTATAAACAGCCGGCATTATATATTTAAAACCATCACCGGCTCGTCCTATTGTTTCAGAGTGTCCTATATATAAATACCCACCATGCTCTAAAATATCATACATTTTCCGGATCACTCTGTTCTTAGTAGGCTCATCAAAATAAATCATTACATTTCGGCAAAAAATAACATGGAACTTTTTCTTAAACGGAAATTTTTCATCCATCAAATTAAGCTTCCGAAACATTATTTTTGATTTTAAACTATCAACAACAATACTATTTTCACTGTCAAGCTTTTTGAAATATGTTTTTTGCCAAGTGGCAGGTAATTCCTCAATACTTCCAGTGTTGTAAACACCATGCACAGCTTTATTTAAAACAGAAGCTGAAATATCAGTAGCCAAACTTTCTGTATTCCATTTCGGAGTCTTGCTTTTAAAAAAGTCCTCAATTATCATTTGAAGAGTATAAGGTTCCTCACCTGAAGATGATGCCGCACACCAAAGCCTAATATCTTTTTGCGAATTAAAGTTTTCGTAAATTTCAGGTAAAGCCTTATCTTTAAGATGATCGAAATGATCTGTTTCACGCATGAAATACGTATGATTGGTTGTAATTCTATTAATCATTTCAGTTACTGCTGTGCCTGTTTTATCGCCAGTCAAGAAATTGTAATAGTCTGAAAAGTTATCCATGTTCTTTGCAACAAGTATTGGTCGGAGCCTTGAATATATTAAAGACTTTTTTTCGTCACTAAGATTTATTCCTAATCTTTGCTTAACAAAGTCTCTTATTTTTTGAAATTCACTGTCAGACAGTGGCTTCAAGTGATCACTTCCTAAATTGTATCAATATGCTACTTATAATATAATCTGGTACAACCATAAATATATATGAAAACAGCCTTAGTTGTCAAGTCTTATCAGATAATATATAATAACGCACATAAAGATTTAAAAAATTTTCGATGATACGCTCTAATTTCTGTTATTAGAATTATAGTATCTACAAGTAAGCGTTTAAAAATTCAGAACCCGTATCGGTTTAAAACAGATTTTGAAAAATAAATCAAGGATGTGCTGTCATTTATGAAAGTAACAGGGATAGTATCTGAATATAACCCGTTCCATAACGGTCATAAACTTCATGTTGAAACAGCACGCATATCTTCAGCGTCTGATTATGTAATTGCAGTGATGAGCGGTAATTTTGTGCAGCGAGGCGAACCTGCAATTTTTGATAAACATCTACGCACAAAGGCGGCTCTTTTAAACGGTGTTGACTTAGTTCTTGAAATACCATTTTTTGCCGCTTGTGCCGCAGGAGAATATTTTGCTGAAGGGGCAATAAAAGTATTAAATGCGACAAACATTACGAACAGCCTCTGCTTCGGGTCTGAATGTGGGGATATTGACCTTATCAAAAAAACAGCTAATATGATGCTTAGTGAAAACAAGAGTGTTTCAACTGCTTTAAGACATAATCTTGCAACAGGAATGTCGTTCCCGGATGCAAGAGCCAGAGCTTTTGCGGAAGCGGATGAGTCCGCTCGGCAGGTACTTGAATCGCCTAATAATATTTTAGCGGTTGAATACGTTAAAGCCATTAATTTATCAAAAAGCCGGATTGAACCATGTACGATAAAAAGAGTTTTGGCTGATTACCATTCAGAACAAATACTTGGCGAAGTCAGCTCCGCAACGGCAGTCAGAAAGGCAATGCTTACGAGAAATATAAGCGGAGCATTTGAATCAGTGCCTGAAAATACCAGATATTTGTATCAAGAAGCTTTGGCAAATGAAAACATCGCCGCATTCGACAATTTAAGTCATATTTTCCATTACATTATTAAAACCAAATCAAAAAAAGAAATTGCTATGGCTCTTGATATATCAGAAGGGATTGAAAACAGGATAATTGCAGCAGCGGAAGAGCATTATAAAATAAGCGACATAATGCAAAAAATTAAAACAAAAAGATATACTATGTCAAAAATCAGACGAATTATTTTACAAATAATACTTGGGATATCAAAAGAAAATTTTGCTGCCTACAGAAGCAAGACCCTTCCATACATACGTGTTTTGGGGTTCAAAAAATCATCTGAAAATCTTTTAAAAGAGCTTTACAGGGAAAGCTCAGTTCATATTATTACCAACTTGAAGCAGGCACATGATCTTTTGTGTTCTAAAGGGCTTAACATGCTCGAATATGAAATGATGACATCCGACATATATTACATTTCACAAAACAGCTATTCGTCTTATACCAAACGAAAAAATATTGAATACGGTATTCCGTTGGTTGTAGTACCCTAGGGTGTGTTGACAATAGTTAAGTTCAGGTTTTGAGTATAGCAAGCATGAACGCAGCAAAATTCTTCTTCCTTGCTGTTCTCATACTTGCTTATAATCAACGTCCATCAAGAGTTAAAAAATAAATTTTTGTCATTGCGGGCTTGACAGTGATTCTATTCAACCCTTGATTCGCATAATCAATATTAAATCACCAAATTAACAAGCTCAAGAGGCAAAACACTCTTTCCATCTTTAAACACACGCATATTTCCCCCGGAAATTTCATCAATAAGTGCTAATTCATTCGTCCCATTTAAAAACCCGAACTCAAGCTTAATATCATAAAGTTCCATACCTTTTTCTTCAAGGTCTTGTTTTATGAGCTTTGCTATCCGCTGAGTTAAAATCTTTAATTCTTCATATTTTTCGCCATCTAAAAGACCAAGGGCTTGGAGCGCATCTTTTGAAATCGGCGGATCAAGGCGGTCATCATCCTTAAGTGTAACTTCAACAAAAGCATCAAGCTCCTGACCTTCATTTGCATAAAGTGCATAGCGGCGCATAAAACTTCCTGTTGCACGAAAACGGCATATTACCTCAAGCCCTCGCCCTATAGTTTTAGCAGGAAGCACTGTCATCGACACATCATCAATATTTGCTGATACATAATGCGTAGGAATTCCCGCATCATTGATTTTATTAAAATAATAATCCGTCATCTTAAGACATGCCTTGCCCATTCCCTCGATTGTAAGCCCAACTGTATTTGCACCCGGGTCAAACACACCATTTTCTCCTGTTGCTTCATCTTTAAATTTGATTAAATAGTTACCGTCCGGCAACTCAAAAACTTTTTTTGTCTTTCCTTCATAAACATGCTTCATTAGTTTAAAATTCCTTTACTTTAGAATTTGCCAATTGGCGGCTGCATAATTATTGTATATGTTCTTGTGCTTTAAATCAAGTCAATATCTCAAAATATGATCTATTCTCTCGCTAAATTGCACATTAAACTGCGCATCGACCCATATAGCATAAGTGTTTTCAAAATTTTCAATCAACTTTTTGCCATCCTCATACGACATAACAAATAATGCTGTTGAAAGAAAATCAGCTATACCGGCGTTTTCGTTAATAACTGTTACCGACCTAAAGTTTAAGGCGGGGAAAAGTGTTCCGGGATCAATAATATGGTTGTGCCTTTGATTGTTTACTGTAAAATACTGCTGATAGTCACCGCTTGTAGCAGTCGACATATCAGCAATTTGCAATGTTGCAATAAGCTCTCCGCTTAAATTAGGATTTGCAACACCTATATTCCATGGCGTATTTCTTATTTTTGTGCCAACTGCTTTAACATCTCCACCGGCATTTATTAAAAATGAATCATAGCCTTCGGCTTTAAGACCTTCAGCAACCCTTTGAACCGCAAAGCCCTTTGCAACAGACCCAACATCAAGGCTCATATTCTCATACGGCAAAAAAACCGTTCTGCGCTCTTCATCAATTAAAACATTGCAAATGCTGCTGTACTCATGTGCTGCTTGAAGCTGTTCAACAGAGGGGATTCTTGCGCTTTCAGGATCTCGCAGCCCTGCCTCCCTATAGCTACGCCATATTGTAAGAACCGGCCCAAGAGCAATATTAACTGTACCGGATGCAATTTCGTATTTCTCTTTGGCAAAAACCAAAAGGTCAATTATCGCATCATCAACTATAATTTCTGAAATGCCTGCATTAGAATTAACCGTTTTGATGTTATTCACGCCGTCGTAGCTTGTATGAATGTTGAATAACCTATGATAATTTTCGAACTTGTTGTGTGCAAGCTCAGCGAAAGCCCTAAAGTCTTCTGCGGAATATGTATAGTGCATAATTGTAATTTTCGTGTTAAACAGTAGAAGGAAGCTTGTTTCATAAAGCCTTAAAGGGCTAAAAAAGTTGCAGCCAGTTAACAGCATCACTAGGCATATTGCTGTAAGAGTAAATTTGCTTTTCATAACATCCCTGCTCCAATAACCCCTGCATCATTACCCAAAACGGCTTTAACAATCGGTGGAACAGGCAGCAAGTCACCGCCCATACACTTGTCCTTTATATATTCGTTAACAGACTTTATAAGAAAGTCTCCCGCATCAGCTATTCCGCCGCCTAGCACAATCTTTTCCGGGCGGAAAATGTTCACAATAGTTATAACGCCTTCACCTAAATACTTAATGTATCGACTAACAACAACTTGCGCACATTCATCCCCGCTCGCTGCCGCTTCAAATATCATCTTACCATTAATTTTATCAAGTGAATTTTCACATATCTCTATAAGAAATGAATTAGGATAGCATCTAAGTGTTTCAAGCGCATCTTTAGCAAGAGCGGTGGCGGAGGCATAAGCTTCAAAACAACCATTTCTTCCGCATCCGCATCTTCGTCCGTCAACTGCGATTACCGCATGTCCTATTTCACCGCCGGCGGAATAACATCCTGAATATATTTTGCCGTCAATTATTATCCCCGCACCAACCCCCGTGCCAAGGGTTAAAAGAATAACATTTTCAGCACCTTTTGCAGAACCTGCCAAAACTTCACCAAGAGCCGCACAATTGGCATCATTACTGATTTTAACTGAAATTTTCGTTTTGATTTCTATAATTTCCTTAATAGGCACATTTTTCAGTTCCAAATTCGGAGTATAAATGATAACTCCGGAATCAGCATTAACAATGCCCGGCACTCCTATACCAATCAAATCAATATCCGCGTAGGTCAATCCCTCGGCTTTAAGCAGGTTAAGCATACCCGATATTATATCATCAATAATCTCTTTCGACTGCTTTCCGCCTGTTGCTGCTTGCTTAACAGGTATTACAAGCTTGCTTGAAATTTCACAATTTTCAGATATTACCCCTATTGATATGTTTGTTCCGCCAAGATCTATGCCAATTCTCTTCATATTTATTTTTTAACCGGTCTTTCCCAATCGAATTTATTAACCTGCCTAGCACGAGCAATTGCAAGCGAACATTCCGGAACATCTTCCGTAATAGTTGACCCCGCTGCAATAAATGCACCTTTTTTGACCGTCACCGGCGATATAAGGTTGGTATTGCATCCTACAAAACAGTCATCCTCAACAACTGTTCTAAACTTATTTTTGCCGTCATAATTAACAACAACAGTACCACAGCCAAGATTTACGCCTTTTCCAATATCCGCATCTCCAATATATGTTAAATGCGAAGCTTTTGCGCCGTCACCCATTACGCTGTTTTTAACTTCAACAAAATCCCCAACTTTACAGCCTGACCCAATTTTACAGCCCGGACGAATATATGCGAACGGTCCTGTTTCAGTATTGTCCCCGACTTCAGAATCATAAGCGACAGTGTTGGACATATTATTTGAATTACCAATTTTCATGTTTTTAAAATGACAACCCGGTCCGATTACGTTGTTTTCGCCAATTACTGTTTCGCCTTCGATGATTACACCGGGGTAAATAACCGTACCTTTTCCAATTTCTACACCAAAATCAATATTGCAGCGGTCAATGTCTATAAACTGTACGCCGTTTTCTTCATATGTAAGATTCACATGAAGTTTAAGCGCCTCTACTATCCTGTGGAATCTTGCCGCATTATTAGTCCTTGTAAAAGTATTCCCCGAGATAAATCCACCACTTTTTAACCTTTTAATCGATTCTGATATCAATACTTCAATTGAATCTAATGTATCTAAGCCACAGATTGAAATAATTTCAAACAAAGAAGATGATCTGAAAAAGCAAACACCGCCGCTTAAAATATTTTCAACATACGAAAAATCATTATCATTATTTATATGAAAGTCAAGCAGCGACTCTAGGTCTCCAGGCTCAACAAGGGGTATATCCCCTGAAATTACAAACACATCCACATTCTCATCTTTAGCTGATTTAATCCTGTCAAATACACCATCGAGCATCAAAACTTCATCAAACCCTTCGCTAAGTCTAATAATTAAATGCTCAAGAACTGTTTTACCCAGTATTTTTCTTTCGCTAAACTCTGTTTTATTCGGTATTATTAGTGCTATCAAAAAATCGCCTCCGCTAATTTTGTACCCGGAATCTCGTTGAAATTATTCTCAAAACATCTATATATTCAAGCCCTTTTTCAATATGATATTCACCGGAATTTATATATCTTGCCATATCTTCCATTAATATAAACCTTGCAAACGCAGCAGCATCATCAATTATCTTCGCCTCTTCAAGCATCCAAGCAATATCAGATGCATTCGCACCATTCTGGATAATTATATGACCCGTTTCCCGTTGGTAATCGTTTGAATATTCAAAAACCATACCAAGCTCTTCCGCTCTTTGCATAATTTCCTCATCTGTCATATATTCGCTTTCAACCGATGATGTATTTACCTGTGATTCGGTATTGTTATTTCGATGCGTCATGCTAAGATCAGCAGCTTGCCCTATAACCTCTCGGTTACTTATAGTTTCAGGTTCATCCACCGGAAAAAAGAAACCTGTCATAAACAGAACAGCACCTAAGGTTATAAGAATTGTACCTACTTTAAAAATCGGATTGGAGTTTTTCATATTTTACTCCTTTATCGTGTCTTTTGAGTAATAAACAAATCAGAAAAATGCTTACATTTTACCAAGCTCCAATATAAGTCGAACTTCGCCCTGCCCAATATTAAGAGTCTTAGCTGTATCGGCAACGGAGATACCTTGCTCAATTAGCCTTTTAACTTCATCATGCTTAACATTTTTAAACTTCTTGCCGTCGGATGTTCCTTGTGACAGTTCTTGAAATTCCGAAAGCTTTTTGGTAATTTGCGGCTCACGTTCGGAAAGCCCCGCCATTTCTGACTTTTTATCGTCTATAAGAGAATACAAAAAGAGCAGTTCGTTGTATTTTTCATCAAGCTGTGTTAAAACCTCGCCAGATACTTTATCAAATTCATCAATCGTCTTGTCAATTTCTTCTGTTTTGTTTCCAATTGAAGATAAAATGCTCTTTTCTAAGTAATCATCTTCTTGGACAGGCTTGCTCCGAGTAAAAATGAAAATACCGTAAAGCATACATACAATACCAATAATCATTAAAATTACACCAGATATTTGCAATACCATCATAAATTTCTACCTTCTCTTATACCGACACGTCAAACATACCCCGCTGTTTAGGAGCATCTTTCGCATCTTCATCTTCATCTTGCTTGTTTTTATTCCTTTTTTGACCGCTATAACCGCCTGAATTGCCTTTTTTATCTCTTGTAATTTTATCCTGCTCTGACTTATCAAGGTCTTTAATTTGGCGATCATCAAGGTCTATTTCTTTTTTCACAATATCAGGAAATGCCTGAGCATTCGCATCCTGACGCACATTGTTCTCGCCTATTCTTCCTACTTCAACACTTCTTTGAATCGTGACTTGAAGATCAATCGGTCTTATCGACATAACAACACCTCTTTTTGAATAGACACCTAAGGCATAAATAAATATTCCTAGAACCTATTATGTAAATACCCTTAACCTGCCAACAGCATTATATTGCACTAACACTGCGCTATACTGCACTGTTAATAACAATTTTAGCCCCTTCATTTCTTAAAAGTGCATTTTGCACATCATCCCTTATAAACATTGTTGCGTTTCCGATAGTTACTTTAACGCCCGACCTGATTACAGTATAGGCATATATTTCACCACGTTTAGTTTCAAGAGAATGCTTCATTTCTTCAAGAGAAGCCTCAAGATCTAAAAGCTCTTTTCTAAGATGAGCTTTAACCTGCAGCGATTTAAGCAGCAAATTTTTCTTATCGGCATTAGTCTTACCGCTATTATGCTCGTCAATAAGTTTTTGCAATAAATTATCCAGTTTATCAAATTCCGCCGCTTTACTTTCGTATCCAACGACTAATTTATTATATTCTTCAAGTCTTTCCGGGTCGTTCCCGACAACAATTTCTGTCGAAGTTGCCATACTCGACCCTATTACTTTAGCTTTAACACTTTCTCCAACATTTATAATACCACCGACTAAGTTACCGTTTTTTCCGTCGAGAGTAAGAACTCCGGCACAATGAACATCACTATGCATTATGCTGTTAGCGACTATATTTCGCCCCGCTTTAAGAGTACAACCTTCGGCAAATTTTGTATTTATATCTCCGCCTGCTGTAATTGTTGCTTTATCTCCGCCCTGTACACCATTATACATAAACACATCATTCCCGGATTCGATGTTAGCCGCCTCGACTGTACCCTGAACATCAATATCACCTTCTGCTACAATCGAATAGCCAGACATAACGTTACCACGGATTTTTACAGATCCATTGAATTTTACATTACCTGTCGAAGGTCCGACATCACCTGCTATTTCAAGTATAGGATTAACAACCAGTTTTTTATTAACATAAATAACTTGACCGCTTGTTTCCGCAATCATTTCCGTTTCATTCTCGTTGACTGAAACCCCTTGACCTTTAGTCACTTTAGGGGTAGGGTTTCCGCGTTTATATGGGATGGCATTACCAAGAACATCTACCCCGTCTACGCCTTCTTTAGGAGGAATAAAAGTTATAAGCGTTTGCCCTTTTTCCACCATTTCAATCAAATTAAGACTTCTAAAGTCAACGTTTCCATTTTCAAGAAGTTCCGGACGTGCTTCTTTTTTTTCTGATGGGTCAAAACCAAAATCTAAATACCCGTTTTCACCATTAACAGGATCTTTTGCTGATGCAATTTTATAATCGGCATCATAGCCATGCTTTGCTCCAAGTCTTTTAACTTCAGCCATATCAATGCCGTATTTTACATTTCCCTTTAAAAGGGCATCAAGAATTTCAATCTCCCCGGCAGGCTTTCCAAGACCTACAGCCGGTTTAAAAGATATAGATGCCGATAAGCGGTCTTTTGCAATTTCGACTTTTATCTCTTCGTCTTTTTTAACTATGTCTTGATTTTCAGAAATTTTACGTTCAATAAACATTTCTTCGCTTTTAAAAATTTCTTGAATAGTTTCAAAACTTAAATCCTTAACACCGAACAGCTCAACCAAGTCAAGAACTTGCTTTCTGGTTACTTTGTCCGCACCTTCTACATTATCAATGACAAGGTACAAACCATCAGCTCTTACTTCAATATTAGCACTGCTCTTATTCGACATAGCTATCAACCCCTTGTGCTAAACAGTCTCCAATATAGATTTAAAAGCTCCAAGCTTACCTCTTAATTTCAGCATCGCTTTTGAATGAAGCTGTGATACTCGTGATTCAGAAACTTCTAGAACCTTGCCTATTTCTTTAAGCGTAAGTTCTTCAAAATAATACAGCGTAACTACGCTTTTTTCTTTTTCGGTTAAATTTTCTATCGCCTTGACTAAAATATTGCTTAGCTCTTGTTTCATATAACTTGCTTCCGGATTTTTTGAAGAATCTGAAGGTTCTTTCAAAATATTTGCAGTTTCACCGCCGGATTCTGTTATGCTGTCAAGATATACCAGAGAAAGAGCTGAATGATTTCCGATTAATTCAATAACTTCATCTTCTTTAATACCAAGCTTATCTGCGATCTCTTTTTCTGTCGGCTCTCTTAACAGATCATTCGAAAGTTCTTCATATGCCAACTCAAGCTGCTTGCTTTTTTGACGTACACTTCTTGGAACCCAATCAACTTTTCGTATACTGTCAATTATCGCTCCTTTTATTCTTAAGGAAGCGTATGTCTCAAACTTAACGCCTTTAAGATAGTCAAACTTTTCTATCGCATCAATAAGCCCAAGAATTCCGTAACTTACTAAATCATCATATTCAACATTACCGCCAAGCTGCACATGCAAGCGCCCTGCCACATACTTAACTAAAGGCGCATATGACAAAATAAGGTCATCCTTTATAACCTTACTTTTTGTTTCTTTGTACTCTTTAAACAATTTTGGATCTGCTGACATATTTCATACCTCGTTGCAAAACTAACCTTACTCATCAGCTTCCGATTCAGCCAAGACAGTAACAGGCTTCTTTGGTCTCCGGGATCTTGGTTTGACTTCCTCCGGGATTTCCGTCAGAGTAGTACCCTCAGAATTTTCATCAAATTCATCTTGAAGTATTCTTTCTTTACTTTCTCCTGCTTCTTCCATAGCTTCAGATTCCGCTTCGCTTGCAACTTCATTCTCTTCTATTTTAGGTGGGAACACATGTTTACCTAAATAATATTTTGCCGCAAACCCGAAAAAATAGAACAAGACAATAATGGTTATTAAGTTAATAGTTGCGCTTTCAAAAGGAACGTCGTTTATTATATTAAGCACGCAAACAGATATTGCGGCAATTAAACAAATCAATAAATGTATTTTTGTCAGCATTTTATTAGTCTCCTAGGCACTATTATATCAATCTGCCTTTTTTAATCAGAATACAGATTCATATCCATACTAAAAGTATGTAATAAATTATGCAAATTATAATAGAAATTTATTGCAAAATCAAAATAAGTATTCTTTAAATAACCCTCTGACCATGACCGATAGTTTTTATCAAATATCTGCCGTCGTCGGCATATAATTCAACTGTTCTACCGTAATTTTCGCCAACATCTTCCGCAATAATAGGGATGTTAAGCAGCTTAAGCACAGCTCTTGATGCTTCGGCATTTCTTCTACCAATTTGCATATTATCGTTCGTTGAAGAAAAGGCGAACATCTGTGCTCCACCGGCAATTTTTGCTTTAAGCCGCTTACGGTCAGCTCCCATTTTGACCATGTCAAACACAAGCTTTGCCGTTGCAGTATCTGCAAACTTTGCTACATTTGAATTGTTTGAAATTGCACGGCTGTCGGGAAGCATTATATGAGCAAGCCCGGCAACTTTGCTTATCGGGTCAAAAATGGCAATTCCAATACACGACCCAAGCCCAAGGGTTGTAAGAGCACCCGGGGCTTTTGTCACATTTAAATCTGCCATCCCGACTAATATCATTCCAGGTTTCATATCACATAACTCCTAATGATTTAAAAATCACTTCAAATGATGGCATGTCCGGAACAAGAATAAAGTAACCGGAAACGTTTTCCGTATCTGTTTCAAAAACGGATTCAATAAAGAGCACTTTGTCGCCAACTTTACCAAATTCAATAGCAGGCACTGATAAAATAGCATTCGCCATGTCAATAGAAAGCTGAGGAACGGATTGATTAATAGTCGTCCGTGTAAGGCTTGCAAGTGAACTTAAATAAGAACTTGTAAGTATGTTGCCGACCTCTGTAAGGGCGGAATATTCTATTTCAGAAAATCCATCATGTGGTTCCGTTGGTTTGCCAAGAAGCATATCAACAAAACGGTGGGCAATATCTTCATCAACAATAAACATCATAATACCGTTTATATCACCGGAAAGCCCAACCAAAACACCGGCTATGATATTTTCTGCCCCGCCAATGCAATTAGAAACATCTTTAAAGTCAAGCATGTTAACCACAGGCACAGACATTTTAACACGCCTATTAAGCAAGCTTGAAAGCGCAGTAACTGCATTGCCACATCCGATACTTGCAATTTCCTTAAGAATATCAACATGTTCCTCTACTATACTATCAATTTTTTTATCTTTCATGTGTCTCACCTCGTTTATATTTTAGTACCGATTCTCGACATTTGTATTCGTTGTTCATTAAATATATATTTAACCAACCTATCCTGCTCTTCGGGAAGGACACTTAAAAACTTCACTCTATACTGATATTTATAAATCGCATCTTTAAAGGTTACGGTGAATAAAAGCCGGGCTATTGCAATAAATGGTTCATTTTCTATGAGAATAACACACCCAAGCTTTGCATTATCCTCTAACTTTTCGTTAGAAACAAAACGAATTCCACTTCCGCTTATATCTTTAGTTATCCCTGTAAACATATCATCAATTGCTATGTTAACGATTGATTCATCATCGCCGTCATTAATAACTGAAAATTTAATAGGAAGGTTTTTGCTAAGCCTAAAATGACCTCGCCTCTGCTCTTTTTCACCAACAGATTCAATTTTAACCCGCATAAGATGTAATTTATCTTTAGAAAAAATCTCTAATACGTTTACCTCGTAACGGATCATCCCATTCACTGTAAAAAAAATAAAATTATATGCCGGACCAAGAGGCAGCTTCACAAGCTTTCTGCCGGAAATAGGTAAAGAGCAAATCGCAATATCATTATCAACAATATCCATAACATGGCTCATATAAACAATAATGCGCGACTTATCTTTTCTGAGCGTTATCTCTATTTTGTCGCCAATCGCCACATCTTTAATCATTCAAGAAATCCCCTTATGTTTTCGTAAGCCGTTTTAAAAAACCCATAAACCCACCGTTGGATTTTTTTTCTGTAATAGGAAGCTCTAAAAGCTTTGAACATATATCATTAATTGCCCTTGCCGCTTCCGAATCAGGAGAGCTTATTAATAGAGGCTTTTGGCTTTTAACCGCCTTAACCAAATGATTATCACTAGGTATTATACCAAGTTTTTCTATCGAAAGTGACAAAAACTTTTGAGAAACCAAGGAAAGCTTTTCAAATATCTCTTCGCCTTCCTTTGTACTTTCAACTCTGTTTACAACTATTTTAAAATCCGGATTAATTCCGTCAGATTCTTTAATAGTTTTAATTATTGAATATGCATCCGTAAGAGATGTTGGTTCAGGAGTTGAAATTATTATAACCTCAGAAGAAGCTGATATAAGGCTTACGACGGATTTTGATATCCCCGCTCCTGTATCTATCAACACTATATCTGAAACTTCATCTAAAAATTTAAGATTTTGTAAAACATAATCCGTTTGGTTTGCGTTAATGTTTGCAAGTTCTGTAATTCCTGAACCGCCTGATATAAATTTTATTCCTTCAGGTCCGTCCGAAAGAACTTCATTCATAGACTTTTTACCAAGCAAAACATCTCCAAGTGTATGCTTAGGTATTATACCACAAAGAACCTCTATATTAGCAAGCCCAAAATCAGCGTCAACTATTGAAACACGTTTACCGTGGCGGCTTAAAGCTATTGCAAGATTCACGGTAAAATTAGTTTTGCCAACGCCGCCTTTACCGCTTGTAACAGCAATTACTCTTGCGGTTTTAATGTATTTTTCAGGTGTTTCTTCTTTTTTCTCGTTTCTTTTTTGCATCACAAGGCTTCTTAGCTCCTGCGCTTGGTCAAGCACTGTTATAACATCAGATGTCAAGATATATCACCGCCTAAACCAAGTAAAGACTTTGCAATTTTTTCCGGTTTTGCAAGCTCAATATCTTCAGGAACATTTTGCCCCGCTGTTATATATGAAACTTTCTTGCCCGTAAGATAGCATATGTTCAGTATCGAACCCAGCTCCTCCGCTTCATCAGCCTTAGTAAAGATAAGGTTGAAATCAGTAATTGCGGAATAAGCTTTAACGATTTCCATAAGTGTATCATATTTTGTTGTAAGGCTCAAGACAAGAAGCCTTTCACTTTTTGGAACTGTGTTTAAAAGATCAGAAACTTCACGCATATTTTCATCATTTTTATGAGAACGCCCCGCAGTATCAAGCAGCATAACATCATTAACTTTTTTATTTTTGTTTACCGCCTTTGGTAAGTCTTCCGGTTTGTAGACAGCATCGACACCTATATCAAGTATATCGGCATAAGTTCTAAGCTGCTCAACAGCGGCAATTCTGTACGTATCTGCTGTAATAAGTGCAAGTTTTAATGATCTTTTCAAGATCAAGATAGATGCAAGCTTTGCAATAGTCGTTGTTTTTCCAACACCTGTCGGTCCAATAAAAACAAACATTTTGGCTTCTTGTTTAGGATCTTTTTTTACAAACGGATCTTCTGTCGGGTGAAGGATGCTGATTATGCTATTATATACGATTTTAACTATAAGATTTATGTTAATTTCATCTTCTGAAACCTGTTCCAAAACTTCGGTTAAAAGTTCATCCGCTATATAATCCGCAACACCTTGAGAAATAAGTGTGTCATAAAAGAGCTGCAAAACTGTATTATCATATTTTCGGTCTTTATCTTTAAGCTGTCGGTTAGCTATCGTAAGGCGTGATGTTACTTTAGAGAGAAGATTTTCTGTGTCGTTTATTTTATTTTCAAGTTCTTCAATTTTTTTACGTTGCTTGTCAAGCTCTATTTCACTTTCATCATCAGCCTGCTCCAATTTTTGAACGTTATAGTCGATGCCGCCTTCATTTTCAAGAGGCTTATGGATATCAAAGTTGTCAGATGAATGAGAACCATGAACATTAAAATCATTGTTTTCAATAGCATTTTGCTTTTCAAGTATAGCATTAAAAAGCTCAGCCCGGCTTTCTTCTTCCGGATTTACCTCTTTAATCGCCGCAGTTACTTCAACTGTCGGCTTTTTTAAAATACGTAAAAACCACGGCGGATTTTTCTCTCGGACTTTTAATATTAAAGCATCTTCACCAAATTCCGCTTGCGCTATTTTAATTGCCGTTTCTTCATTTCCAGCTTCAAATCTTTTAATTGTCAAGCAAGACTCACCATCCCTACTGACTGCACTTCAATGTTAGGATTTATTTCATTATAAGAAAGAACAACTAAGTCAGGCGCAACCTGCTCAACAAGCTTTTTGAAATATGTCCTGACTATTGGCGAAGTCAAAATTATAGGCTGAAGACCTATTGATGTAAGCTTTTTAAGCTCGATATTAAGACTTTCAAATATGTTCTGAGTTGCCCTTGGGTCAAGTGCAATGTAAGAACCTTGTTCCGTTTGCTGAACGGCACCCATAATTTGCTGTTCAAGTTCCGGGTCAAGTGTTATAACCTTATTGACATCGCTGTCGAAGAATTTATGAGAAATTGACCTTCTAAGCGACTGTCTTACATATTCTGTAAGCATATCAGTGTCTCTTGTAACATGAGCATAATCTGCAAGTGTTTCAAGTATTGAAATAAGGTCTCTTATTGATATGCCTTCTTGCAAAAGATTTGCCAAAACTTTTTGAACATCGCCAATTGTAAGAAGTTTTGGTATAAGCTCATCAACCAAAACAGGGTTTGATTCTTTTGCGTTTTGGATAAGCGTTTGAACATCCTGCCTTGAAAGAAGTTCACTAAGATGTTCACGAACTATTTCTGTTAAATGCGTTGCAATAATCGCCGGCGGATCAACAACTGTGTAACCAAATGCCTCCGCACGCTCTCGTTGAGACTCTGAAATCCAAAGAGCAGGAAGCCCCATGTATGGCTCAACTGTTTCAATACCATCAATTTCTTCTTCCACATATCCGGGATTCATTGCCATATAATGGTCAAAAAGGATATCTCCGCTTGCAACCTCAGTTCCTTTTATCATAATTTTGTATTGGTTAGGACTAAGCTTAATATCATCTCTAAGGCGAATAATCGGGACTATTGCACCAAGTTCAAGCGCAATCTGCCTTCGTATCATAACAACCCTGTCAAGAAGGTCGCCCCCTTGAACCGGGTCAACAAGTGGAATAAGCCCGTAACCGAAAAGAAGCAAAATAGGATCAACCGATAAAAGAGAAACAACGTTTTCCGGGCGTCGTATTTCCTCTGCACCTACTTCATCCTCTGCGGCAATTTCATCACGAATAGCTTCAACTTCATTTTTCTTGCGCAATGAATATGAAAGATATATCAAAGCTAAACCAAAAGGCACAAAGAAAATCGTTGGAAGGGCAGTTAAAGAACCAAGTACAATCATAACTGCACCGGTTATCATCATAACAAGGGGAGAGCTGAAAAGCTGCTTTATAAGAGCGGGCGTAATTTCATCTTCTGCCGTTGATTTTGTAACAAGCATACCCGTTGCAACAGCAGTTAAAAGTGCCGGGATAGCACTTACAAGACCGTCGCCTATCGTAAGGAAGCCGTAAAGATTAAACGCTTCGCCGATTGAAATAGGCGTGCCCGTTCCTGCACCTGTTGCGCCAATTGCAATACCGCCTACTATATTTATGATAGTTGTCAATATCCCCGCAATAGCATCGTTTTTAACAAACTTAGCAGCACCATCCATAGAACCGAAGAAGTTAGCTTCATCACCGATTTTTTTACGGCGGTCTCTGGCTTCATTTTCGTCTATAAGACCTGCATTTAAATCCGCATCAATAGCCATTTGCTTACCCGGCATAGCGTCAAGCGTAAACCTTGCCGCAACTTCAGCAACACGCTCGGAACCTTTTGTAATAACCAAAAAGTTAACAAGCATTATAAGCACGAATATTACAAGCCCGACAATTAAATTACCACCGCCGACAAAGTTAGAAAATGCGTTAATAACTTCGCCCGCTTCCCCTCGGCCAAGTATAAGCCGTGTAGACGAAATGCTTAACGAAAGCCTTAGCATCGTGGTTATCAAAAGAACAGTCGGGAAAAACGACATGTCGAGCGGTTCTTTAGCATAGATAGCGTTTAGTAAAACGATAGTTGAAAGACCGATACTTATCATAAGCAAAGCATCAAGCAGTATCGGGGGTATAGGGATAATTATGAATACAACAGTGCCGATTATAAAAGCACCAATAGCAACTTCTCTAAGTTTCATTAGCACACTTCCCACAATATATTAAGGGATTATAACATGACGATCATTATAACACACTCTACTACAATATTTCCACAATAATTTTCGAAATATGTATAGAATTTTATATTTTGGCAAATATTATCAGTGTAAGCTAATTTTGTTAAATCAGTGATTTAAAGCTTATCTACTGATTGCAACAAGTTAGATTCGCTTATGGACTAACTCTTACCTAATTTTTGGTATGTTAGTGTCATAAGCATATTGTCCCCCCTATGGCCCGAACATTCATCCCCCCCATGAATGTTCGGGTTTTTATGCTAATATTGTCGTTTAATAGAAAAAACTATTGCTTGCTTTTTTTTGCAAATTGCGCTACAATCAATTCAAAAATATTGGTAAATAATTCCAAATTTGCCAAATTTTTTAAAAGAAATGGGCACAATACCATACTACGCCCTAAACGCAGGAGGAAATTATGAACGATAATATTAAAGTTTTGCTAGCAGATGATAATAAAGATTTTTGTGATGTTATGAGCGATTATTTGAACAAATCAGGGGGAATAGAGGTTGTTGGAACTTGTTATGACGGAGTTGATGCATTAACAAAAATAACCGAACTTGAACCTGATGTTGCAATTTTAGACGGAATTATGCCAAGACTTGATGGTTTAGGAGTTTTGGAAAAAATTCAAGATGATAACTCAGAAAACAAACCGCTCGTTGTAATACTCTCAGCTATGGCACAAGAAAAGGTTATAAGCCGGGCGATAGATCTTGGTGCTGCGTATTACATAGCAAAACCCTTCGACCTTGATGCACTTGCATCTCGGATAAGACAATTGAAAGAACAACCTCCTTCTATTGATAAAGGCAAAAGAGGCATGTCCGGGTTCAGGGGCGGAAATGAAATGGATCTTGAAGTAAGGGTTACTAATATTTTAATAGAAATAGGCGTTCCGGCGCATATCCGCGGATATAACTACATGCGTGAAGCGATTATTTTAGCAGTTCAAAACATAGACGTATTAAATTATATAACAAAAGAACTTTACCCAACGGTTGCAAAAAAATGCAACACAAGCTCAAGTCGTGTTGAGCGTGCAATACGCCATGCGATAGAGGTTGCATGGAGCAGAGGTGAAGTATCTGCCATTGATAATTTGTTCGGTTACACAATAAGTAACCATAAAGGCAAGCCAACAAATAGCGAGTTTATCGCACTTATTGCAGATAGACTTAGATTAGAGCTTAAAGCCAGCTAATGGATTTTATTTAAAACATAATGTAAGATATAAGTAAGTTTAAGGGATATTCTTCCAAGGAATCAGCCCTTAAACTTATTTTTTCTTTTAGCTTATCCGTTTATCTTTCTATGCGCATTATCCATCATAATTTTAATATACTCTCTTCTTGGAGCAATATCCCCCTTTAGTACGCCAAGCCAATGCTCTTTTGTTGTTATAATTCCATCTGAGATTGCATTATCAACAGTAACTTCCTCCGGTGTTCTTTTATCAGCTGCTAATGCAAGCAAGGCTTTTTTTACATCCGCACGAAACGAGTCCATACTTTTTCCAAACCTGGGAAACCAATGCATTACATCGGCATGATTACTTGCAACACCAAGCTTATAGCCTTCTGAATGGCATATTAAATGAGGGCTTTCAGGCTTTATATCATACATATTGCATAAAAACACGCAAAGATCAACCGCTTCCTGATAAACCTTTGCGAAGTAATCAGCATCATTTAACCCATTTTCACAAATTTCAAACCCAATATGAGTGTTGTTTGCAGTCCCCCCTGCGTGCCAACCTCTTAAATCCCAAGGCAAAGTTTGATATGTTGCAATTGTGCCGTCTTCTAACTTACCAATAAATGCATGTGCGCATACTTCACGTCCATCCGGTTTTGGTTGGTTCCAGTGATTATTGTATTGGTTTACACCTAATAATCCATCATCAGGTCCAACATACCTTTTTAAATATGGGTTATTAACACCTGTTGAATGAACCATAATCCCAATTGGTTTAATTTTTACGCCTGCTATATAACAGTTATTTTTAGTCAATAATAATTTTTTTAAATTCATTGTTCACACCTCTATTTTTGATTTTTTGAATGGGGCAAAAAGATGACGGAATGGGGTTATGCACCATTACAATTTATTCATGACTGATCCCGCTTTTCATACGCTTATTAATAATTTCTGATAGCAAATCAAGAACAGGCGAACCCATGTAGCCGGAAAGAGCTGTAAGCCCGGCAGTTAGAAATGGGGTTACTTCAAAATTTTTGCACAGAAAATAAACTACTATCCCCACAAACATCGAAATGAATGAGCCAATCATGTAGTAAGCAAATGTTGCTTTTTTACCTTCTTGCCTCTCCATTTCAGACATTCTTCTTACAACCCCGCCAAAGGCGGCAAGAATAGCGTTAATTAAAATTTCAATAAAATCAACCGCCATTTATTTCACCTGCCTTTTTCCATAAGTCATTCTAAGCCAAATGGAGTATTGAACAAAGACTATAAGCAAAAACCCGATAATGCTTACTGGAATAATAATTTTATCGAAGTTAATTTCTGCCTCAAGAGCATCTCTGTCAATTCCAACAAACAGCCTATAATTCTGAGTTCCATCAAAAATTGTAGTATAATAAAAAAGCATCTCTTCTTCCAAATTGTGCAAAATTACATACCCCGATTTGTTCGCCTTTATTTGGCGTCTTAACTCGCATTCATTTTCAAGCCATGCTTCTAACATCTTTTCATTCTCATAATTGCTGTGATGTACTGTGCCATTCTCATCAATCAAAAATGTAATAACAACATGTTTTTCCCCAAGCACATTGCTAAAAGCATGTATTATTCCGCTGTAAAATTTGCTGTATTCAGCTTTAGGATATCCCGGCAAGGGCAACGCTTTAAGCTCCTTTTCAAACATTTGCACAGCACCCGCATTATTGCTAAAAACAAACGAATATGTTATGTCCCTTAAAAGGATAATAGTATGATTAACAAAGTAAAGCATCGCAATCAATATAACAATCGGAGACAGTATTAAAAGCTTTTTCCAAACGACATTCATAAATATCTCCCTTTCAAACAATACAAAGTTTAAAAAAAATAGCTTGTTTAATTCAATATATACAGTGTATAAATGTTTTGTGATATAGCACTTAAAAGTCTTTGCACAAAAAAAACTTTTGATTACTCGAAGGTAAATCAAAAGTTCTTCTATAAAAATATTACATAATTATACTTATTGGACATGAATCAAGGGTTGAATAAAACCCCTGCCATTGCGGGATTTTGAGCATGTTCGCTCAAATTAGATTCACGTGAGCCCGCAATGACAAAAGTTTATTTTTTAACTCTTGATTGATGTATTGAGTATAGCTTCTACAAAATCATATCCATTGTTTTTTCTTTAAGCATATTGATGAGGCTATTTTGTATCTTATCAAGCTCTTGATGGACATTACATAATTTCCCACCATCATTATTAGGGCAATCTCTATCCGGCTTCATACAGTCGCTAATGAACAAATTGTCATCTACGGAAATTAAAACATCGTGCATTGTGATAAAATTAAGATCCTTTGCGAGTATATAACCGCCGTTAACACCACGAAACGCAATTACTATGCCGCTGATTTCAAGTTTTTTTAAGATTTTGTAAGCAAATTGAACAGGTATATATTCTTCATCGCAAATAACCCTAACCGACCTTTTTTCAAAACCTGACAAAGACCGAATTATTCTTATTGCATAGTCAAATTCTTTAGTTAACAGCATAGTTAATAATCACCTCTACTCTAAGAATCAACGGTTAATAAGCTGCTTCTGATTTGTATTATAACAAATTGAACGAAAAATGTCTAATATTTTCTTTTTAGTTGAGGGCATATATAACTTTCACCAAAACAATAGTTGTACATATTATATAAGCAGGAGAGCATTCTGTACATTTATTCAATATAAAACTAAGTAATAAGGAGGATAATGATATGAGTGCATTTGAATTTAAGCGTGAAGATGAACGCATTCAAACTATAGGCGAAAGTGCCGATCTGAAATCTGCTCCAAATGATAAGATAAGACAAGAGTGCATCATTGCTAACAAGGTGTACGACAGATGTCGTCAGCAATATTGCCTGACACCTGATGAGCTAGGACCAACAATTGCGGCTGAAAATGTTTGTATCGATGGTCAGCATATTGAAGAGGGCGAAGTAATAATCCCGCCAGCAAGCGCAGTTTCTGTTTCAATTGAGAATTTAAAGGTTAAAAAGATTGTCGTTGTCAACAAAAAGGAAAATGAGTTTAGAAAAGGATTTTGGGATATTGACTTAAAATATGTATTTGAATATAAGTTAATATTTAGAGAAACTGACCATATAATCGGCTCGGTAAAAGCGGCAAGTGTTTTCACTAAACGTGTAACGCTGTTCGGTTCCACAGGTTCTGATCTTGTTATAGCAACCGATTTAATGCATCATCGCCATCATGAATCAAAAACGATGGATGCTGAACCATTTGTTATGGTTGAAGCAAAAGCAATACCTCTTGAAGCTACAATCAGTTCAAGAAGGCACAGAAGAGGTGCAGAGCCTGAAGGTCACAGACACAGAGAAGTTCTTGTAACAATCGGGTTGTTTGCGGTAGTTAAAATCTTTAGGATAGTTGATTTGTTTGTCGAATCAAAAGGCTTCTTAATTCCTAAAGAATGTGAAGATATTTCCCCGCTTAATCCTTGTGATTTCTTTGACAATCTTGACTTTCCAATAGATATTTTTGCGCCGCCTCATAAAAAAGATTTTAAGCCGAGCGCAGCAGCAGGTTTTCCGAGATTAAAAGAATCTGAAGAAGATTGCGACTGCTAAGTGAACCCTACTGATTGTGAAAAATTTCCCACCAAATGTAATTTTGCAAAAAAGCTTGATTTTTGTCTGAAATAGTAGTATAATACAGTGATAAAAAGACACCTTCCGAGTGCGAGTTATGATATATTTATAACCAACAGCTATTTTAAGGGATAACAGCCTTCTTCGGAATAATTGTATGTCGGCTTGCCGGAAACATGAATCCGCAGGGGCTTAACCACCTAAAACAGGGTTTTAAATCTTTCTTAAAATACGGCTCGGCAGGGTCTTTTTTCGTATAAAAATACTTTTAGATCTATACTATTAGTGCAAAAACAGTCTTTATAGGTGATAAAAAATGGGAGAAATCGGTCTTGTAGTTTCAGCATCCAAAGAATCAGCAGTTGTAAAACTAAAACGCAGTGAGGCTTGTGCAAAATGCAAAGCTTGTACAGCCGGGCTTATGAAGCATGAAATGATTATTAATGCAAAAAATTTGTGTAATGCAAAAGAAGGCGATTATGTAAATATCGAGCTTGAAAGCTCAGAATTTTTAAAAGCTGTCTTCATAATGTATGGAATACCTTGTGTGTTTTTCATATCAGGGGTATTGCTTGGTTACTACATATTGCCTATTATAGGCGTTCAAGGAGATGTAGAATTATTATCATTTTTGATTGGCGCAACTTTAATGATCGCCGCCTTCCTCCTAATAAAGAGAAAAGAAAATAGACTAAGAAAAGAAAACCATATGCCGGTTGCGACAATGATTGTGGAAATAAGTCAGTAAATCCTGCTTTTTCTCTGTTGCATTCTACCGGGGAAACACATTGAATTACACTTAATGATTATGATATAATCTAGTTCAAAATTGAAGGGTTGGGGCGATTATCCGATGGGGAAAAGTCGAAAGACAAAAAAAAATAATCAACGAAAAAATAAGATAAACGAAAATATAACAAACGAAAATATAACAAACGAAAATAAGATAAACGAAAATAAGATAAACGAAAATAAGACAAATGAAAATGAGGCAAGATCAAAGATGCAATGGCTCATTCCTGTGTTAATCTCGATTTGTGGTTTAGCAATTGGACTTTTTCAGGGTATAGTTCCATTTATTATTGCAAACATGGAACAAGGACAAGCAGAAACCTCATTGCATACAGAGACAACGCAAGAGGCAGCATATGCAATTCAGGAATCACAGACTATAACTCCCATGCAAGACGATATAGTTCCTGATTTGCAATGTGTATCTTGGGATGATATTGTATATTCATTTGAACCTCTTTTTCCAATAGATATACTCATGCGGGATAGATACATAGTTGGAGATTGGCTATACTTCATATACCCTGTAGAGTTTGACGATATTTCATATTCTGCATTATTTCGAATGAGAAATGATAGTAATAACGGCCCCGCATACCAAGTTAGTTGGAGAGCTGTCGATCGATTTCACGTTGTTGGCGATAATGTATTTTTTGTTGACTATACTCTATTAGGAAGAGATCACGGCGAGCTATATGTGAGCAGACCTGATGGGAGAACATGCGCTCTTTTGGCTTACAGTTTAGGCTATTATCAAATTGTTGGAGATTATATATTTTACAGTTATCGGCATACAACTTTAGGTGTCGGACCGGAAGGGTTTGCACTTCATAGAATTAATCTTGACGGTTCAAACCCGACTTTAGTTGCATACAGCCCACTGGGTTTAGGCATCAGCGGCAGTGACTTCCGTGAACAATTTGTAATAAGTAACGGATGGGTATATGTAGGCAATTTCAGAATGAGGCTAGGAAACCCCGCTGATGGTTTTGAAGAGCTGCAAATTCTTTCCCCATCTGAAGATGGACACTCCGAGGATTGGATTTTTTACATAACAAACCGATTAATCATGGCTCGCCGTGATGGTACAGAGCGCATTCAATTACATTATGAAGAAGGTTTTTGGGGTTATGTGTACAATACTGATGACGAGTGGATCTATTTTCGCTCATATCTTCGCCTTTTTCCTGAATTTTACAAAATTCGCAGAGATGGGTCAGGCTTGACGCCAAACATATATTAATGTCTTAACAAGCCTTAAAAGCATCAACTACATTTTTAAAAGCCTCTATAATGTTAGGGTCAAAATGGCTGCCGCTGTCTGAACAAATAATTTCTACTGCCCTTTCATGAGAAAAAGGTTCTTTGTACGGGCGCTTAGAGACGAGAGCATCATATACATCAGCTACAGCAAGAATTCTGCCCTCTAAAGGAATTTCCGTACCTTTAAGCCCATGAGGATAGCCGCTTCCATCCCATTTTTCATGATGATATCCTGAAAATCTTTTTGCATGAAGCAAAAAGTCATCGTTATGTGTCTGGTTAATAATTTTGTTAATAATTCTTTCACCATATCCACAATGCTGTTTTATAAGCTTAAATTCATCGTCGGTAAGCTTTGAAGGCTTGTTAAGTATTAAATCGCTAACTGTAATTTTCCCTACATCATGTAACTGAGCTGACGGTAAAAGCAGGCTCATATCCCAACTTTGAATTTCATCTTGATAAATCCCCATTCTGATGAGCTCATTTACAATAATTTCCAAATAAATTTGTGTTCGTTCGATATGTCCTCCTGTTTCTTTGTCTCTGCTCTCAACCATATCCGCAATTACGCTAATTGTAGCAAGATGGATATTGCGCACAGCTTGTTGACTTTTTTTAACCAATTTATCAGTCTCAATATGTGATTCAATACGACGCACCAAAACCGGGGCAGAAAAAGGCTTGTTAATAAAATCAATTGCACCTAAGCCAAACCCTTCTATTTCTGAAGCTTCATCATTCCTCGCAGTAAGAAAAACTATCGGAACGTCTTTTAACTCCTTATTAGCCTTTAATATTTTCATAGCCTCAAATCCGTTCATAACAGGCATATTTACATCCAACAAAATAAGATCCGGGCGGATTTTCTCCGCAAGTTTGAACATCTTTTCAGCAGATGGTAAGGCAAATGTTTTATATATCCCATCTAATGCTCTTTTAACCATCATCAAGTTAGTATCATTATCATCAACTACAAATATCGTTTTCATTTTTTTCCCTCTCAATAACTTTCATCATTATTCCCTCTCATAATGATCCTGCGCTGCTGAGCCTACACCGTCGAAATCACTGTGCAAAAACAACATATCATACATGTTATCAATCAAAGTGCATATTTCAGACCTCCACGGCTTCCCTCTTAGACGGTCTATAACGTTATAAACAGCTGTGTCGTCATAATCATCACAGGCAATTTTTATAAGCTTCAGCTGTTCTTCCAAATATAGCATGTCTTCCTGCAAGTCACTATTTGGTTCGTTTTCAAATACTTCAAGTACATCCATTTCTTTTATTAATTCTTCCAACAACTGCACAAATCGTTCTGTGTTAAAAACAATGAAACCCCAATCATTTTCTTTACCTGCAGTTTCTAGCTTAGATGCAAGGATTGATTTACCGTTTTCTCCGATATTTGATAGAGCTGTTTTCATTGCATGTGTAGTAATGGTAAAGGATGCTATGTCTTTGTTTAACAAAGCTTTGCGTAATACTGTTATCGCTTTTTTGGCATCTTTGCAAAAAACCTTTATTAGTTCCGGGCTTCTTTCGACTATATTATTATCCCGGCGTATCTTGCGCCGTTCTGCTATTATAGGCTTGTACTTAACAGACTCTTCCGGGTGCATATCACAAATGAATTTATTAAGTACAACGTCTAAATTTCTAACATCTATCGGCTTTGAAAGAAAGCCATCAAAACCATTTTGTGCAAACATTTCATCATTATCCGTTAAAGCGTTAGCGGTGAGAGCTACAATAGCGTTAGTATACCCAAGTTCCCGCAGCCTTTTAGTTGTTTCAACACCATCAATTCCGGGCATCATGTGATCCATAAAAATTATATCATAACTCTTGCCATTTTTTATAAAATCAATAGCTGCAAAGCCGCTGTCTACCGTTTCAGTATTCAGATCATATGGTACAAGCAGCCCCTTTGCAACATATAAATTCGTTTCGATATCATCAACAATCAAAACTTTTCCATAAGGCATAGGTGTATAATTGGCGATCATAGCTTTGGTTCTTTTTCTTTTATCCGCAAATGTAAAACTACAGAGCTTATTCGAAAGTTCGGCACCGATAACAGGGCATTCTGCGGTTTTTTGCTTTATTTCAACTGTGAATGTGCTTCCCTTTCCGAACTCACTTTCAACGATTATATTACCTTGCATCATCTCTACAAGTTTATAGGTTATAAACAAACCAAGCCCCGTGCCTTCAATGTTACGGTTTTCTTCGCTGTTAAAACGCTGATATTTCGAAAACAATTTTTCCACATCCTGGGACTTAATCCCTTGCCCAGTATCTTTAATAACGAACTTAAGCATAGCGAATTCCCCGTGGTCAGAGTGGCTGACAGATAAATGCACAGAGCCTCTCGCTGTATACTTCATACCATTTGACAAAAAATTGTTTAAAATTTGTTTAATTCTAAGTTCATCACCAAAAAATCTTGACGGTAAGTTTTCATCTACATCTAACACAAATTCTACGGGTTTGGAAGCAATTTTTATAATGTTAAGCTGCACAACATCACTAATCAAACTTGGCACATCATAATTTGCCGGGCTTAATTCTAACCGTTCTGCTTCAACTTTTGACATGTCCAAAACATCATTTATAATTCCAAGTAAGCTGTCGCTTGCATGCCAAATTTTATCAAGTGCCGCCGCAAATTCATCCGGAAGGTCTTCATTTTGCAGCTGAATTTGTGCAATTCCTATAATTGCATTCATCGGAGTTCGAATTTCATGAGAAATCGTAGCTAAAAAATCACTTTTAGCTCTTGATGCATGTTCTGCTTCAATCCTTGCTTGCATTATTGGAGTAACCTCGGAAATGTTTATAAATTTACCTTTTTTCCGACCCAAGCGAACACAAGATATTTTTAAATATCTGTCCTCACCGTCTATTTCAACTTTTACTGTGTTTTCAGAATCACCAACAGTGTCCAGTATATCGGCTATCATATCAGATATTTCTGAATTACCAAACAAGTCAAGCAAAGGGCGATTTTTGGCAAAATCAATGTTTTCAAGTTTCGCAAGCTTACAGAGCTCTTTGCTTATATAGTTTACGCGGTTATTCATATCTACTACAGCAACAATATTAGGGGTAGCATCTAACATTGTTATAAAGTATCCCATTGCGTTAGTGTTTTCCTCATGTTTTTTTGTAACATGCACAAGAGCTATGTATAAACTCAAAACACAAAACATCATCAAAAACCATTTAGTGTATATATTTTCATTATCAATAGCAACGCCCTCAATAGGAAGTTGAAGCATGACAATCGAAATGAACAAGAGCACATTAACGAAAAGAATAAATCGCAAATAAGATTTGATATAAAGATAAGACCCGCTGACACCGCAAAGACTCGTTAATATTAAAAACAAATAGGGGTTTCCTTCTACGAAAATGGTAAAGGTAAATAACCCTGCAACGATAGAGCCCGGCAGGACAAAAGCCCAAATTTCAGGCCTATTTTTAAAAACAAACAACGAGGACACCATTAAAATGCCTACGGTAAGAAATATAATAAGAAAAACCAGGATTAAATTTCTCTGGCCGCTTGCATAAAAGTATGCCCACCGCACAGTCGTATACCCAATCAATATTAAAAATGAGAGTGCGTTTGCCCAAAAAGTATGAGAGTTTTCATGGTTAATCTTGTAGCTTAGGTTGTTCACACATACCCATCTCCTTAGAGCGTATCTTCAAAAACAGAATTAGCATACTTTATCCCGGAAGGGACAACGATATTAACGGCGGAAGGTAAGACATTAACTTCAACAAATGTGTCATAATAAACCTCTCCGTCAAGATTTATGCTGAGTGGCTTTTTGCTTCTTATACTTATAGATTTACCCTGTACATGTTTAAAGAATTTAGGATATTTATGAGATTTACCTTTTGTATAGGCTCTTGTCATAGGAAATAAGGCAACTCTGGGTATGTTTTCAATGAGTATAATATCAAGCTGACCGTCGGCAGGGTGCGCCGATGGCACAGGGGTCATGTTTCCTCCATAACGGCCGGTGTTTGAAATATGTATCCCTAAATAAGTGTCGGTATATTCCTTATCGTCAATTATTATTTTATAGTCTTGGCAAAAGTTGCTCTTATCGAAAGCCGTTAAGCTTGCCACCGCCGAATAAAGATGATTTACTAATAAGTTTGCCAAACTAGGTCGATTTCGAATTAAATCAAGATACTTAGATATGGCATATGCCTCTGCGCCCAAAGCACAAAAGCTTAAGGCATATCTCCCTCCTCTTCCTCGTCCGTTCCCGGGCGAGACGCTAATTACATCCGTTGCAGCCGTATCTAGAGAAGATACTTGCTTTGATATGTTTTTGAAAATATCTTTCTTATTTTCACCAAAAGCACGGACAAAACTGTTTGAAGTGCCATAAGGCATAACAGCGAGCTGCATGTTCTTAAGACCCATAACTCCGTTAAGGCAGTCATGAAGTATTCCATCTCCCCCGACAGAATATACCCTAACTATGTCTTCTGTTTTGCTTGCATATGCCTGTATTACCCTAATTGCATCCCTCGGGTAACGTGATAAATGCACAGCATTATCTAAGCCTCCGTTATCTCTAAAAAAGCTTCTGATTTCGCCGGAAACGGCAGTCATTTGGCATTCTCTTGAAAAAGACCTTGGATTTACTACGACTAAATGCTTCATAATTAACACCTGTAATGATATGAACTTAATGGCTTAATGCTTTAAATCTTTACAAAATCACTTATTCCATGCTTGCATATCGGACAAATAAAATCTAAAGGCAAAACATCACCCTCGTAAACATAATTGCAAATAACACAACGATGACCGCCGCTCTTTTTTACAAATTCCGATTTTGGTTTAATATTTTGGTGATAATACGCATAAGTTACACTGTCCTTTGAATCTAAAACCTTGCCATCCATTATATTAGACTTAAACATAGTATGCGAATCAAAATCCATAGTGTCTAAAACATCAAATGACAAAAATGCATTGGTATGTTTTGTAAGATAAGTTATTCCATTTTCGCTCCTGGCTATATCTGTATAGCCGGCAAATTTGTCATAAGATGTCCCTGAATTAAAACCAAAATGTTTAAAAACCTCAAAAGGCGTTTCTGTTGTGAGAATTGATATATTAAACTTTTTTGTTTTCAATATCATATCGTGAGTATAGTTTTGTTTGTTAACAGCAATAGCCCCAATAGACAAGTTAGAACTTGAAATTTGCATTGCCGTATTGATAATGCATCCATTATCTCTTCCGTTTTCGTTCGCTGTAAGGACATAAAGCCCATATCCTAATTTAAATAATGCAGAATTATCCATGAATCAACCCCCTTTTGCTTTCTTACGATATTATACCATACATATACTGCGTGTTCCAGAAAAAATTGATATATCAAACCAAATCTTAAATTCCTTCAATGAATTTCATCATAGCTGTCCGGGCTTTATCTAATTTTTTATCAGCATCGTTTGAGTCCGTGCCTGTAACTCCAAAATAAACTTTAATCTTCGGTTCTGTTCCTGATGGTCGAACGCAAATCCATGTTGAATCTGACAAAATATAATATAAAACATCGGCTTTCGGCAGATTCATCTTTTCAATTTTATCATTTACCATGTTCTTGCGGGTTCCCGCTGAGTAGTCTCTAAACTCTACTGTTTCTTTACCGCCGATTATAAGTTTTTCAGTTTTTCTTAGAGTCTTCATTATTTCTTCTATTTTTGCAAGCCCGTCAAGCCCTGCAAGAGTTATCGAAACAACATGCTCTTTTGCATATCCATATTTTTTATAGATTTCTTCAAGCCCATCAATCAAAGTCATATTTCTGGACTTATAGTATGCCGCAAGCTCGCAAAGAAGCATTGAAGCAGAAACAGCATCTTTATCCCGGGCATATGTGCCTTTAAGACATCCATAACTTTCTTCAAAACCAAAAATAAACTCATTGCTTCCGGTTTCTTCAAATTCCTTGATCTTTTCGCCAATATATTTAAATCCTGTCAAAACTTCAATATACTGAACACCGTATGCCCCTGTCATCTTTTGAACTGATTTCGTTGAAACGACTGATGATATCACAGTGCTTTTAGGGTTCAGCCTGTCGGCTTTTTTAAGACCTGCGAGAGTATATTCCGCTATTAAAAGCCCCGTCATGTTGCCTGTTAAAAAGCTGTATTTTCCATCTTTTTCTCTTATTGCGGCACCAACCCTGTCTGCGTCGGGGTCTGTACCTATTACAATATCTGCCCCAAGTTCATTCGCAAGCTTTATTCCCAGTTCAAATGCTTTTGGGTCTTCGGGGTTTGGAGATTTAACCGTTGTAAAATCCGGGTCAGGGGCTTCCTGCTCAGCAACAGTATGTACATTTTCAAAACCTGCTGCTTTAAGCACACGCTGAACAGGCATATTACCGCTGCCATGAAGGGGCGTATACACTATTTTTAAATCTTTCTGCGTATTTTTTACAGTTTCTGCATCTACAAGCTGTGCCGTAACTTCTTTGATATATTCATCATCAACTTCCTTGTCTATTATATTAAAAAGTCCAGCGGCTTTAGCGTCAAGACGGTTTGAAATTTTTATGCTTTGAAAGTCTTCAATCCCGTTAACTTCACTTATAATAGCTAAATCCACCGGAAAAGCTACTTGAGCACCATCTTCTCCATAAACTTTGTAACCGTTATACTCAGGCGGGTTATGGCTTGCTGTTATAACCACGCCTCCCGCCGCTTTAAGACGGCGGACAGCAAATGAAAGCATCGGCACCGGACGCAAATCTTCAAACAAATATGTTTTTATCCCGTTCCCATTAAACACAAGGGCAGTTTCAAGAGCAAACTCCGGAGACATACGCCTTGAATCATATGCTATAACAACGCCCTTATCTTTTGCGCCTTTTTTACCTAAAATATAGTTTGCAAAACCCTGAGTCGCCCGGCGCACAGTATAAACATTCATGCGGTTTGTTCCTGCACCAATTATCCCGCGAAGCCCCGCTGTGCCAAATTCAAGATTGCGGCAAAATCTTTCTTCAATTTCTCTTTCATCAGACTTTATGCTTAAAAGTTCATTTCTCGTACACTCATCAAAATAACTGTCTTTTATCCAACTGTTATAAATATCTTTATAGCTCATATGGGTCTCTCCTTTTTATCAGATCAAAGCATGCTGCATACCCTTGCAATACAATGTACAACACGCCTAAAGCTGCTAAAAATTCGCTTCTTCTTTATTCTCGGTCTTGGTGTACGGCTAGTACGACCTGCGACCTCAAATTTCGAATAAACGAATTTTTAGCGGCTTTAGGTCGGAGAGTTTTGAGTAGGAAATTTTTATTCCTGCCACGAAAAGAGACCGCAGCCTTACCAATGTAAGGCAAGGGCTATTGACAAAGGCAGGGATAAAAATTTCCAACTCAAAACCGTGTTGTACATTGTATTGCAAGGGTAGTCATTGATATTATTATAATATTTTATCAGGAATTATTCAAGGACTTATAGTTGATAAATATGTAAACTCGAGTAGATATCTTGTCTTTTTTGAAATTTTGCATTAGCTGCGATTTGCGCATTAAAATAGTATGCTGAGCTGTTATTTCCTTAGTTGGGGGGGGGTATTTTTGAATTGATTTATCTTCTGCGACGAGAATTTTTCTCCGATGCTTTGAAGTTGTACAACGGTTTTACCCTTGCGGCAATTTCTGCTGTTGGCTCGATTTGGGATATGATTTCATCCATGTTTTTATAGGCCATAGGAGATTCGTCTAGCGTGCCGGGCACTACGCAAGTAGAATAAATCCCTGACATCTCGGCTTGATATTTTTCCATAGACAGTTCATGGAAAGCCTTTGCACGGCTCATTAAACGTCCTGCTCCATGAGGTGCTGAAAAATTCCAATCAGGATTGCCTTTGCCAACACAAATCAAGCTGCCGTCGCGCATATTAATAGGGATCAGAAGTTTTTCTCCCGATTGGGCCGAAACCGCACCTTTACGAAGGATCATGGAATCTGTATCGATATAATTGTGAATTGTTGTAAATTCATCGGAAACATTCAGCTGTAACCCGACTAATATTGTATCAACCATCGCTTTACGGTTTAACACGGCAAACTTTTGTATAATTTTCATATCATGGATGTAGTCATCAAAAAGCGAACCTTCAACATAAGCTAATTCTTTTGGTACAGGTATAGAAGTTTGCTTTTTAAGTGACTTGATTGTGTTTTGGATTTCTTTGTCACGCCCTTGAGTTTTTAATTTCTCAATTACTTCATCAAGCTGAAACTGCGCATTTCCACATAATGCATTATAGCCTTCGGTTTGATAATATTCCGCGACTTCATTGCCTAAGTGTCTGCTGCCGGAATGAACCACTAAATAAAATGCACCGCCTTCATCTTTCCCAACTTCAATAAAATGATTACCGCCACCCAAAGTTCCTATGCTGTGGATGGCACGATGCATATTTATGTGATTAATGCAACGTAAATTGCTCAAGTCTATTTCATCAGCCAGTTTATGAGGGCGATTCCTAATTTCAAAGCCTGATGGGATATTTTTTCGTATTGATGAATCTAGCCCGGCAAAATCGATATGCTTAACATCAAGGCGCACAGTTTCCATGCCGCATCCTATATCTACCCCTACCATGCCGGGAACAATTTTGTCTGTAATAGTCATAGTCGTACCAATTGTACAACCCATACCAGCATGAACATCCGGCATTATACGGATTTTGCAATCAGCAAAAGCTTCCTGGTCGCAAACGGTTTGAATTTGCTTTTCCGCCGTCTCTTCTAAATGACCGGTAAAACAAATGGCATTGTTGTGTTTTCCTTGTATATTAATCATTATTATTCACCTCGAATGTATGGATGAGCAGGCTGACGACGGCATGTGCTAAAAAGACAAGTCTGGTGTGGTGATTTTTAACCGACGCTGCTATACTCATTATATAAACTCTAGTCATAAATTTCAATACTTATAGTTTGACCTTACCCTTGCAATACAATTTAAAATACGGTGTTGTACATTGTACTACAAGGGTATCAACCAGATCATCACAAGTCAATAAGAAACAGTAGTATTATATATTGCACTTTTTGCGTGATGTTTTGACTGATTAAGCCTAATTGTTTAAAATTTATTTTAAAAATTGGATAATTATTCTTGACAAAACAAGGATGAGATGATAGGCTTAAATAGTGATATCACAATTAAAATTTGTTGACGTTTTGAGGGGGCGTATAATTATGGACGAGATTGTAGTTTTTGAGGTTGCTATGGACAGGCGGTTTTTTTGCTTGCTGTAGTGACCTCATTTTTGGATACATAGCTGACAAACGGAGAAATTTTAAATAATATTTGAAGGGATTTATATTATGTTGAAATTGATGGGATATTGTATCATGATTATGACTCCGAATTATACAGAATAATAATTCAGTTCAATCCCATCATTGGCGAGTTTCGTGTCTATCATAAAGATAAACTCAATGGGACTTTAACTTATGATGTCTTTGAAAAGGGTTCGATTGTTTTTTTACCGACCAGGAGAACGAACAATCCTTTTTCAATCATGGAAGATATTAAAGAGCTTGTAGCAGAAAATGCCTTGTTTTTAGCTAATGAATTTGAAGTTGAGATAGTTGAAATCGAGGCATCAGGAGGCTTCTTTTTGTCAGATGAGTCAACCCCATTTAGCGCTGTTACAAATCAGCGAGTTATTAATTATCTTACTGGTCGTGGTCATATACCTAGATCGTTTAGAAATATTAGTCAATTGACGCAAAATGGCTTAACTTCTCGCTTATATGAGCAAACAACATTTAGACATCCTGTTAGTATTTTGCAGATCGTTGTGCGCCGCAGTTTTACTAAGGCTTCTGTAGCTCATCTCTTAGGTAATCCGGTAAAATCAGTTGCATGGTTTTTTGTATTCGTCGGTGGGGTAATTGCGTATGACACCCTAGCTCACATACACTATGTAAATGTAACGCATCATAGACAAGCGAGAGTGAACGGAATACAAATGTACAACCAATATCGTGACTTACAATACAGAATTATTCTTGCCCCCTTAAATGATGCGGGTGAACGCAGGTGGGAAAGTATCGATCCAAACTTTAACAATCCTACAAGAATGATGCAAAATGCAATAGCATGGTTCAGGTAAGCATGTTTAAAGAAGTTATTGATTAGAGCTAAAGCTTATATTTCAGCTCTAGCTATTTAGCAAATCGCAGAAGCATATGGAAAAGTTTGATATGCTTCTGCAGTTGTTGTATTAAAAGCCTAAAGCAGGTGATAGACATTAATAAATATATACGCTTTTTACTTGAACTGCCGGAAGATGCTACTCCTTTTGAAAAATGCCTTTCTATATGCCTTGCTGTGCCTTTGCCAATATATGCTCTTATACTCTTGATTGCTGTATTATTTAGTTTTGGTGGAGCAATATCCGGACAAAATGACCGAAGTTTATTTCAAGCTGTTGAAAATTTCCAATATGTTAACCGCATGATAATCAACTATAATTCAGAAGTTTTTGAAGTGCACAGCTCCAATTACAATTTTGTAGAGCTAAAAAATTTGCTAGACCCTAGAAGTGAACTTTCTTACCACAGCTTCCAAACCGATATGTCAGAATTTTCCTCATATATTGAAATAGATTATTTTGTAGGTAACAGAAGGATTTTAAGTGCGTTTATTTATAAGCTTCCTCAAGGTTTTGTTGCAGACGAAAGTGACCGTCTTTTCGTTGATAGCCGTAGATTTGCTATCGGCAATCAACGAGGAATTTTACTTATTGATAATTATAATAGAAATGTTATAACACGCTTTTTTACAAGAACTGTGCGGCTTAGTTGTTTTGGAAGTGTTGAATTTGATGTAGCTAAGATGATGGAGCTGCTGCGATAAAAGCGCAGCACATCACATCATGTATAATTTACATGCCTAACAACCCGATTATCAAGATTCAAATTAGGAAAGGAAGGAGCTCCATTGCATGTCCAAAAAGAAAATAAGTAATATCAAAGAAATCCTTATTATATTAATTGGCACTGCATTATTTTTCCCTGTTGTCCATATAGGCATTCTCATATATCAAAGACCATTACCAATTATACCTTCAGGTGCTGATGTGAGGATGACAACTATTTTTTACAATGAGTTAGCGGAAAGGGGATTGGGCATAGAAATAAGCGGATTAGTAGATCGTGACGAAATACTGGAAATACTTAGCCGTTACTACTATAGAAGAAGCCTTAATGGAATATTTGCGCATGGCGGGGATCCTCTATGGAGCATAAATATCTGGATTGGCGAAGAAGGCTGCGGCATCAGGCAGGTTAACGTTGGCGGTGGAATTAATACAGATACTGCAGTTGTTGCTCGGGTACGAAGAGGAATTACAACCTTTATGCATAGAGAGATAGACAACAGCGAGTCATTAATTTATGAACTTAATTCTGTTATAAATTTAGATAATACACCCTAGCCCTTATCAACTCGAAGGCTAGGGCATATTATTGTCATTTGCGTCTTACCCAACAACCAGATCAACCAGATCATCACAAGCCAGATAATGAATAGTAGAATTACATATTGCACTTTTAGTATGATATTTTGACAAACTTAATCCAATTGTTTAAAATATTTTTGAAAAATTGGATAATTATTCTTGACAAAAAAGTGGTGAAGTGATAGGATTAAACAGTGATATCACAATTTAATTTTGTTGACGCTTTGAGGGGGCGTATAATTATGGAAGAGATTGTAGTTTTTGAGGTTGCTATGGATTGGTAAGCGGTTTTTGCTTGCTACGTCGATCTAGCAGCCTCATTTTGGATACATAGTTGTTAAGAGTAGAAATTCTAAATAATATTTGGAAGAGGGATTTATTATGTTTAAAAAATTTACAGCGTTTATACTAGTAATTGTGATGATGTTTACATCTACAGCAGTTTTTGCTTCTTATCAAATAAGCAGCCAAGCAATTACTGTGATTGAAAAATTCATTACCGATAGCTATCATCTTGAAATTATAGAACATGAAGGGTTTATACATTATTTCTACGATACTAAATCGTACATAATAACTATGCAATTAGACCTAGCATTAGGCGAGCTTCGAGTCTATCGAATGGATAAGGAATCTCAGTTATTAACTTATGATGTATTTGAGATGGAATCGATGGATTTTACGCAAAGGGGCAGTAGGTCAAGCAATATTATGTCTGCAATGGAAACTATCAAAGATCTAGTGAGCCAAGATATTTTACCTTTAAATTATGAAGTTGAATTTGAGGTAACTGAGAATTTTTTAGCGTTTGATGAGGGGCATGCACTTTGGGATGATGGAGAAATAGGTATATCTCCACTAAGCGCTGTTACCAATGCACGCGTTATTAGAGAGCTTAACCGGCAAGGACATTGGCAGAGAGTTTTTACAAATATAAGCCAATTAACTCAGCAAGGTTTAACGGCTCGTTTGTATGAGAGTACAACATTTTAGGAATTCTGTCAGCTTTTTAACCTTTACGTTGCCGGCAAATATGACAGTTGCGGCAATATCAGCAATTCTAAATAAGACACCTGCAGTCGTTTTTAGACTATTTGTTATTACGGCTGGGGTAATACTACATGCAACTTTTGCTCATAGACATACTGTAATTGTGACCTATCACAGACAGGCAAGGGTTAGTGGTGTTCAAATGGACAATCAATATCGTGATCTTCAGTACCGGGTCACTCTGGGTGACATAGAAGATGATAGTGATAGGAGTTGGCAAACTATAGACCCTGACTTTAACAATCCTATAAGAATGATGCAAAATGCAATCGCATGGTTTAGGTAGATCTTCAATATGCCTACATTATTTCGTCGCACTGAACCCTGAGGGCTTTATTATGGATAAGAAGATAAATTGGAGACCAAAAACACAAAAGCATATGAGATTTTTCTCATATGCTTTTGATCTTAATGTATTAAGCAACGGTGCACAACCTCATTCCGCCATCTTTTCGCCCCATTCACCAAATCTTGTCTTCAAATAAAAACTTGCAAAAGCTTTGGCTTTGCGGCGTTTTCATTTAAAGCCAATCTTCGGCAAATGGAACAAAAATCTGACGAAAGCAGGTTATGCACCATTTCCATTTCAAAGTTAGGTGGTGTCAAGTATATGAAAAAATATCAACCTGGTGAATTCGACGTGCCGGAAGTCACAAGACCTTTTTACTTATACTTCTTTTTGATCTTGTCAATACCTAGCTTATGGTACTATTCTAGTAATTATATACGTTTTCAAAATTCACGGCATTTGTTTGCTGCTACTGGTAATTTCGAATATACAAACCGTATAGCCATTCGCTATGGTTCTGATGTTTTTGAAATAGACAGCTCGCACTATAATTTTGATGATTTAAAAACCTTGCTAAATCCATTAGGCGGACGGTCTTATTCTCTAATAAGAATTGATATGTCGGAGCATATTTTGTATCTGGAAATAGATTATTTTATAGACGATCGAAGGGTTTTTACTGCGAGTATTTATAAAATCTCAGGCAACTTGACTGTTGCTGACGGTAATAGGTTCATAATAAATAATCGTCAATTTTCATTAGACGGATATATAGGTCTTTTGTTTATAACCAATTACAATCGAAATGTTTTGTCACGCTTTTTTACTAGAACAATGCCTTTAAGCAGTTTAAAAAATAATGAACTGAACATATATAAAGTGTTGGAGCTGTTGCGAACATACGATAGCAACATAGGTTATGAAGTGTTTTAGAGGGAGGATTAGAAATGATTAAAAGAATACTATTTGCATGTGCTGCTTTGATATGGTCTGTATTTTTTTCAGGGTGCGGTCGCCAAACATCTGATCCGTCCAAAGAGATCTCCGAATATTTGCCAATAATGCTTAATGATCACTTTACACTATCATCTATTTGGCATGATAATAATTATCCTTATGCAAAAACAGATTTATCTGAATCCGATCTTATGGTGATATATAGAGCCATTAGCGGTTTCCGTCCATTTGGTGTCAACCCCCCTTGGGGAGATGAAGTTATTTTTGGTTCACAGTATATTCTATGTTCGGTAAGCGAAGTACATGAAACTAGGATCATCTTCACAGGGCATAGCCAGTGGGGAAATTTCGCATCTGTGAGCATCAATAATGAATTCTATCAGTGGTTTGAGGTGGATTCTGATGCGGTTGATGAAATTATTAGAATCCTTAATCAAGAAAATCTGTAGTATTTTGCAATAATCCGGTTTAATACACCCTAGCCCTTATCAACTCGAAGGCTAGGGCATATTATTGTCATTTGCGTCTTACCCAACAACCAGATCAACCAGATCATCACAAGCCAGATAAGGAATAGTAACATGTGCTTTACCTTGTTCTGTCTTGTTATATTCAACAGTGGTAGAAATAGCGTTTTCATTTCTAGCCCATGAACGGCGGGCAACCCCGCCCATTACATCCCACATCATAGCCGAGCGGATGGTTTCGTCAACACGTTCCGATCCGTCAAGAACAAGCCCAAATCCGCCGTTTATTGACTTACCAATTCCAACGCCGCCGCCGTTATGCAAGGCACAAAGGCTCATGCCTCTAGCGGCATTTCCGGCGAAACAGTGTGTTGCCATATCTGCCATTATGTTTGAACCGTCTTTGATATTTGCGGTTTCTCTAAACGGTGAGTCTGTGCCGGACACATCATGGTGGTCACGCCCGAGCATTATTGGCGCAACTTCTCCGTTTCTTACCATTTCGTTAAATTTAAGTGCAATTCGGGTACGCCCTGCCGCATCTTGATAAAGAATTCTTGCTTGTGTTCCAACTACGAGCTTGTTTTCCTTTGCATCCCTTATCCAAATGTAGTTGTCTCTGTCTTGAAAGCGTCTGTCCGGGTCTATTAAGTCCATTGCTGCTTTATCAGTTTTGTCAAGCTCTTCAGGCTTACCGGAAAGGCAAACCCATCTGAACGGACCGTAACCGTAGTCAAAAAGCATAGGTCCCATAACATCTTCGACGTATGAAGGGAAAATAAAACCATCTTTTTCGTCTGTTCCGTTTTTCGAGATTTCTTTAACGCCTGCATCATAAACCGCCTTCATGAATGAATTGCCGTAGTCGAAGAAATAAGTTCCGGCGGCTGTTAACTTTTTGATTGCGTTAAAGTGGCGTATCAGCGTTTCATCAATGAGCTTAACAAACTTTTTACGGTTTTTGCTCAACATTTCTGTCCGTTCTTCAAACGTTATACCTGCCGGACAATAACCTCCGTCATAGGTGTTATGGCATGATGTTTGGTCTGATAAAAGGTCGATTTTAAAGCCAATTTCTGCCGCATATTCCAAAAGATCAACGATATTTCCATGGTATGCTATTGATATGCTTTGTTTTTTGTCAACATGCTCTTTAGCAAGCGAGAAGGTTTTTTCAAGGTCATCTGTTATAACATCAACCCAACCTTGATTATGCCGTGTTTCGATTCTTGAAATATCAACCTCCGCAAAAATCCCGACAGCTCTTGCGATATTTGCCGCTTTTGGTTGTGCGCCGCTCATTCCGCCAAGACCTGATGATACAAAGGTTATGCCGGAAAGGTCGCTTTTTTCGTCAACTCCAAGGAATTTGCGTCCGGCGTTTAAAATCGTGTTAAACGTTCCATGAACTATACCCTGCGGACCGATATACATCCATCCTCCGGCTGTCATTTGACCATAGTTTGCAACGCCAAGCTGCTCAGCAACTTCCCAGTCATCAATGTTATCAAACATACCAATCATAAGTGAATTTGTAATTATAACCCTTGGCGCATCAGGCTTTGATGGGAAAAGCCCGACAGGATGACCTGATTGAATAACGAGCGTTTGGTCGCATGTAAGCACTTCAAGATATTGTTTGATAAGCTGATATTGCAGCCAATTTTGACAAGGCTGCCCCGTTTCGCCATATGTAACTAACTCGTAAGGATAAAGGGCAATTTCAAAATCAAGATTATTGTCAATCATGACCTGGAAAGCTTTGCCTTCTATGCAATTGCCTTTGTATTCATCAACCGGCTTGCCATAAATTCGTCCTTCAGGACGGTAGCGATAAGCGTAAATTCTTCCGTATGTTTTAAGCTCATCAAGAAATTCGAGAGCTAAGGTTTCATGTAACTCTTCAGGAACATAACGCAGGGCGTTTTTGAGCGCAAGTTTTGTCTGCTCTTTTGTCAAGCGAAAGCCCCGATCCGGTGCACGGCGGATTCCCTCTTTAAACTTCGGATATTCGGGAAGTTTATCCCCGAGTTTTATTTTCATTGCGCTATCTATTACTTTATTTGCTGTCATTTTTCATTTCCCTTCCTTTCCTTGGTTTTTATTACTCTAACATACCACAAACCGCCTCAGCATATTCAAGTACACGACCATCTTTAACCATCAAGTCACACTTAGCCATAGGTTCATACATCACAATATCATGGTCAATCGGTGGGATTTCCTCACGAAGCATTTTATAGACTGCTGATGTTGCTGATGAAAGTTTTTGTTCGTCTCTAAAAGTTATCGCTTGAGATGCGGCAAAGAGTTCTATGCCAAGCACTTTTTGCGCATTGTCAAGAATCATTCTTGCTTTTCGTGCGGCTATCGTGCCCATGCTTACATGATCCTCTTGATTAGCAGAAGACGGAATTGAATCAACGCTTGCCGGATGGGCATAAACTTTGTTTTCAGACACCATTGAAGCGGCTGAATATTGTGCAATCATAAACCCTGAGCATACACCGCCATGTTTTGTTAAGAAGGCCGGAAGACCGGAAAGCTGTGGATTTACAAGCCGTTCAATACGGCGTTCGGAAACATTTGCAAGCTCGGCTATAGCTATACCAACCAAGTCCATTGGAATCGCAACCGGCTGTCCGTGGAAGTTTCCACCGGAAATAACTTCGTCGTCGTCCGGGAAAATCAGAGGGTTGTCAGTAACTGCGTTAATCTCCCTTGACAGTATTCCATAAGCATATTCAAGCGCATCTTTAGTTGCACCGTGTATTTGAGGAATACAGCGTATTGTGTAAGCATCTTGAACTTTATCCTGTTGTGTATCTGCTGCAAGTTTGCTGTCGCTAAGTATTTTGAGTAGATTTCTTGCGGTTTTCTGTTGTCCGCTTTGATTTCTTAGTTCGTGTATTTTATGATCATATGCTTTCTTAATTCCGAGCTGTGCTTCTGCTGTCATCGCAGATATTATATCCGCTGTTTTGGAAAGATTTATCGCATCATGCAGCACAAGACAGCCAATTCCGGTCATTATTTGTGTTCCATTTATCAGTGCAAGACCTTCCTTCGCTGCAAGTTCAATAGTTTCAATGCCCGCACGGTTCATAGCTTCTTTACCCGACAGGACTTCCCCATTATATTCTGCCTCTCCTTCACCAAGCATGACTAGGACGATATGTGAAAGGGGGGCAAGGTCGCCGCTTGCGCCTAACGATCCTTTTTCCGGCACTATTGGATGAACATTTTTATTTAACATGTCAAGAAGTGTTTGAAGTGTTTTAAAGCGAATTCCTGAATTTCCTCTTGAAAGTGCATTGCAGCGTAAAAGCATTGCGGCACGTGTAGCCTCAATCGGAAGCGGATTTCCCATTCCACAAGCATGGCTGATTATAAGGTTGCGTTGTAAATCAGCCGCATCTTCCGCAGGTATTACAGTATCAGCAAATTTACCAAACCCTGTAGTAAGACCATAAATAACAATTTCCGCTTCAAGCTTTTTGTCAACATATTCTCGGCATTTAATAACCGCCGTTTTTGATTTATCCGAAAGCTCTGCTTTTTCATAATTTCGTGCAACTGATATAACCTGTTCAATAGTCAGGCTTTGTCCGTCAAGTTTAATCGACATATTGTTCCCCCTTAAGATCAATCTAATAATAGCAATAATTAAAGATTATAACAATTTTGTATATTATTTGCAAGTCCGCCATGGCTATATTGTTAAAATATGAATAACCAAATTAAAATCGCACAATAATATTCCATATGGAAAGGAGGCCGAAAAAATGTCAAATCCAAATATTAGATGCAGCGTTCGAAACTGCAAATTTAACGATAAAAACTATTGCTGTAACCTAGAAAGTATTACAGTGGGTTCAGAACTTAACGCAAATTCAAAATCAGTATCAACCAATCATGAAACTGAATGTGTCAGTTTTATGTGCGAGTAGTGAAAGTAGAAAGCCTGCGAATTATTATTCGCAGGCTTTTTGTTGTTTGAAAGGGTTCTCTATAGTTGCATACAGACCAATACTATGCTATACTAATTGTGCACGGTAGATAGTTTCAATAATCATCTTTTGTCGGGATTTTATCTAAAACTTTTCATACCCTTGCAATACAATGTACAACACGCCTGAAGCAGCTGAAAATTCGCTTCTTCTTTATTTTCGGTTTTGGTGTACGGCTAGTACAACCTGCAACCTCAAATTTCGAATAAACGAATTTTTAGCGGTTTCAGGTCGGAGAGTTTTGAGTCGGAAATTTTTAT
>Ga0123352_10000495_pt1 | contig 48011 bp, 45 predicted proteins | sample TergutLab28metaG_FD_89700 | JGI IMG/M metagenome (GOLD analysis project Ga0123352, IMG submission 89700) | Labiotermes labralis P1 segment gut microbial communities from Petit-Saut dam, French Guiana - Lab288 P1 | ecosystem: Host-associated > Arthropoda: Insects > Digestive system > Gut ... | reverse complement strand
TCTTACATTATATTAGTCAAACTTTTCGCTAGAAATAGCTGCTTGTGCCGCCGCCAATCTTGCGATAGGCACGCGGAACGGTGAACATGATACATAATCAAGTCCAATTTTAGCACAGAACTGAATACTGGACGGGTCGCCGCCGTGCTCGCCACATATACCAATTTTTAGGTTTGGTGTGGTTTTGCGGCCGCGCTCTACAGCAATTTTCATCAGCTCGCCTGCACCTTGTTGGTCGAGGCGTGCAAACGGATCGCCTTCGTAGATGTTTTTCTCGATATAGTCGCTAAGGATTTTTCCTGCATCGTCACGAGAAACACCATACGCCATTTGCGTGAGGTCATTGGTGCCAAACGAGAAGAATTCCGCTACTGTTGCAATTTCATCCGCAATCAGACATGCGCGTGGGATTTCGATCATTGTACCCACAAGATACTCTAGTTGCATACCTGCGGCTTTAAGCACTTCTTCCGCTTTTTCGGCAACAATATCCCTTACATATTTGGTTTCCTTAAAGTCGCCAACCAGTGGAATCATAATTTCAGGTCTAATATTGTAGCCCTTTGCTTTCTTAACTTCGATAGCGGCTTCAATTATCGCCTGTGTTTGCATCTGGGCAATCTCAGGATAGCTAACCGCCAAGCGGCAGCCACGGTGGCCCATCATTGGGTTAAACTCGTGCAAAGACTCCACTTTTTCGCGGATTTCTTGCTCGGTTTTGCCCATGTCTTTTGCCAAACCTTGGATATCTTTATCTGTTGTGGGCATGAATTCATGCAGCGGTGGGTCAAGCAAACGTATTGTTACAGGACGGTCTTGCATAACTTCGTATATGCCCGCAAAGTCCTTTTTCTGGAATGGTAGCAGCTCTGCCAATGCCGCGCGGCGTTCTGCTTCCGAGTCGGACAAAATCATTTTACGAATCTTAGGAATGCGATCCGCTTCAAAGAACATATGCTCTGTACGTGTTAGGCCGATACCGATTGCGCCAAAGTCAAGTGCTTTTTGTGCGTCTTTTGGAGAATCCGCGTTTGTGCGAACGCCCACTTTGCCTTCAACTTTGTCTGTCCATTGCATTAGTTGGTCAAAGTTTCCGGTAAGTTCTGCTTCTGTGGTAGCAACATCGCCAAGGTAAATGATACCTGTAGAACCGTTTAGAGAGATATAGTCGCCCTCTTTAACGGTTTCGCCGCCAAGAGTGAACTGCTTATTGCCAAATTTGATATCTTCGCAACCGGAAATACAGCATGTTCCCATACCGCGAGCAACTACCGCCGCGTGGCTGGTCATACCGCCACGAGCTGTAAGAATACCTTCGGCAACTTCCATACCAAGGATATCGTCGGGAGAAGTTTCCAAGCGGACAAGGATAACTTTTTCGCCGCGCTCGTTGTGTGCCGCAACGGCCTCTTCCGCGGTGAAGTATACTCTACCGCTTGCCGCGCCAGGAGATGCCGCAAGCGCCTTACCAATTTGCTTGGCTTTTTTTAGGCCCTCTTCATCAAATACAGGGTGAAGAAGTTGATCCAATGCCGCTGGGTCTACCTGCATAAGTGCTTCGCGTTCGGTGATGATACCTTCTTTTACAAGATCCATAGCAAACTGCAATGCCGCCTGTGCGGTACATTTTGCGTTACGTGTTTGAAGCACGTAGAGTTTGCCGTTTTCTATTGTCATTTCCATGTCTTGCACATATTTGTAGTGCTTTTCAAGTCTATCGGCAATTGCAAGGAACTCGTCGTATACGGCTTTGTTTTCGTCAGCAAGTTCCGCAAACGGACGTGGGGTGCGGATACCCGCTACAACGTCTTCGCCTTGCGCGTTCATCATAAATTCGCCATAAATTTCCTTAACGCCTGTTGCGCAGTTACGTGTGAAAACTACGCCCGTGCCGGATGTGTCGCCCATGTTACCGAATACCATTTCCTGTACGTTTACAGCGGTTCCCCACTCGTAAGGAATATTGTGCATACGGCGATACACTTTTGCGCGCTCGTTATCCCATGACTCGAATACGGCAGTTACCGCGCCGTAAAGCTGTTCGCGTGCGTCTGTTGGGAAGTCGCAGCCTTGCTCGTCGCGATAGAGTTTTTTAAATATGCCAACGATGGCTTTCCAGTCGTCGCCGGTCATATCCTCGTCGCCTTTGTAGCCTTTTGCTTCTTTATATTTATCGATTTCATGCTCGAACTTATGCTTGGAGAAGCCAAGAACAACATCGCCGAACATCATTATAAAACGACGATATGAGTCATATGCGAAACGCTCGCCTGCGTCTGCGCAAAGTGCCGCCACAGCGTCGTCGTTAATACCAAGGTTAAGAACGGTGTCCATCATACCCGGCATGGACGCGCGCGCCCCGGAACGAACGGATACCAGTAGAGGATTTTTTGTGTCGCCAAACTTTTTGCCGCTACCGGCTTCAAGCTCTGCGATGCATTTGTCCATTTGTGCTTTCATGTCGGCTGATAATTCTTTGCCGTTGGCGTTGTACCACGTGCAAGCTTCCGTTGTTACGATAAAGCCGTTTGGTACGGGGATGCCCATGTTTGTCATTTCCGCAAGGTTTGCACCCTTGCCGCCCAAGAGGTTGCGCATTGTGGCATTACCTTCTTTGAACATGTAGACGTACTTGTGACCCATGTCTTTACCTCCAAATTTATGATATTTATCGGAGCGTACTCCGATATTGATAGGCGGCAGCGGGGTTAGCCGCGTGTCGCCTTATGGTCATGGTCTTAGAACCTATGCTTAATAGCGGAAACATCGGCCGCTAATCCGCGGCTCCGCGTTTCAGTTATTAAGCATATACTCTCACTTTTGCCGGAAAACGCGCTCGCGATTTTTACGAAAAAACCGCGAGGGCGTTTAGTATCTGGTTGTACATTTGGTTAGCGTGATATTAGCTTTGATCCAACATTTTTGGCTTGTGCGATAGCTTCACTTTTTCTGGTACCCGCTTCCGCGTCTTTAACGTTTTGTACGGCTTCGGTTACTAGACCTTTAGCTTCTTCCGTGTTAATGCCGGCAATATCGCCCGCACCTTTAATGTTTTCAAGTTTTGAACCGAGTTTGTTAAGCATGTTAAGCCTCCTAAATTAGGCGCAGTGAGCATGGCGAACGTTTCCCGCGCCGCAATTAGGCGCAGTGAGTGTATCGAACGTTTCCCGCGCCGCAATTAGGCGCAGTGAGTGTAGCGAACGTTTCCCGCGCCGCAATTAGGCGCAGTGAGCATGGCGAACGTTTCCCGCGCCGCTTATTTTAACGTTAAATTTGTCATAACTTCGGACGACTATTTTTATATCACTTTCGTACCAATTTCGGACGACTATTTCAATGTTGCTTTCGCGCCAACTTCGGCTAGCTTTTTCACGATTTCGTCGGCTTCTGCTTTTGGTGCTGCTTCTTTCAGGATCTTTGGTGCGCCATCTACAAGTTCTTTTGCTTCTTTTAAGCCAAGACCTGTAACTTCGCGAACCGCTTTGATTACTTTAATTTTTTCCGCGCCAACGTCGGTTAGTTCTACGTCGAATTCTGTTTTCTCTTCAGCTGCTTCGCCGCCGCCACCTGGGCCTGCTGCTACCATTACGCCTGCCGCGGCACTTACGCCAAACTCTTCTTCGGCTGCTTTTACAAGGTCGTTTAGCTCAAGAACGGAAAGTTCTTTTACTGCATCGAGAATTTCGGTTATGGATAATTTAGCCATTTTTGTTTTCCTCCTAAGGATTTTCATTGTTATTGGGAAAATGCGTCCTGCATTTCCAAAGTTATTCTGCTGCTGCGTCTGCTGCCGCTTCCGCCGCTTCTTCTACTGCCGGAGCAGGTGCTTCTTCCTGTGCAGGTGCGGGCGCCGCCACTTCCGGGCCTTTTTTCGCAATTTCGTTAACAACACGCGCAAAGCTTGACATTGGGGACTTGAACGAACCAAGAAGTCTTGAAATAAGCACTTCTCTGGACGGGATATCCGCAATAATTTTTGTACCTGCCGCGTCGTAAACTACACCGTCGATAACGCTGGCCTTAAATTCAAGCACTGGCATACCTTTAAGCAGTTTAGATACTTCAGAAGCTGCCGCGGTTGCGTCTTCGTAAGAAAACGCCACTGCGGTAGGGCCGGAAAGATAGTCCTTAAGGCCTTCGTACTGCGTATCTGCCACAGCGAAGTTTATCATGGAATTCTTATAAACTTTGTAGTCTATACCGCCTCTTTTGCGAAAAGTGTTGCGCAAGTTTGTGTCTTGTGCCACGGTAAGACCGCAAGCATCAATAAGCACCACGGACTTTGCGCGATCCAGCTTTTCTTTAAGCTCTGTGATAACTACTTGTTTAGCCTCGCGATTTTTCTCCAAATTGGTCATTTATGCATCTCCTTCCTGTAAGATGGGGGCATTTATATGTTTTCGGAATGCTCCGAACATAAAAATAACCCCGGACTGTGTTACCATAGTCTAGGGCTAATACGCTTTATTAATAGTCTTGCTGCAAGCAAAACGAAACACGCATTTACCGCCTCGGCAGGATTTACATAACAATAATACCTGCTGTCTATGGCCGTAGAAAAGTATATGTGCATTCTAAGATTTTGTCAAGGATAATGCGTCTTATTTTCGGTATTCCCGCGTTTCGATAAAATTAATGTTAACTTATCTTAGGGGGAATTATGGAACACAGGTACACATGAGGCGTACAAAGGACTTTTCAAGAATTAAAATTGGTGGTAAAATACTCACACAGCCCCCATACTTGCGTTTGTAGCTCAGGGGATAGAGCAACCGCCTCCTAAGCGGTAGGTCGCACGTTCGATTCGTGCCAAGCGCGTAATAAAAGCCCTGTAATCATCACGGTTGCGGGGCGTTTGCTTTTTGCGATATTCTGCTGGTGGTTTGATTTAACGCACATTTAACGCACAAGGCTGTCAAAATGCTACTTTTCGGAGCGGTTTTTGTGTTGGTCGTAAGATTGCATCTGCTATTGATTCTGCCGCTTGCTCGTCGGCTTGCTTTATTATGTGAGAATATATATCTGTGGTGGTGCTAACTTTAGCGTGACCTAGCCGCTTAGAGATTGCTATGCCGTCCACACCATTGAAATATAGTAGGCTTGCCATTGTGTGTCTAAACTTATGTGGGTTTATTGGTGGTAAGTTGTGACGTTTAGAAAATTTACGCAACCATGTGTTTATACTGTCTGGGTGTGCTGGCTCGCCGTTATCCTTCACGAATAAAAAACCCGTATCTTGCCAACGGTCACCGTTTGCAACACGTAATTCGTTATACCATTGTTTGTAATCATAGAGCAAATCCATAGTTTCAGCGGGCAGTTTTATAAAACGTGTTGTACTTGTTTTAGTGGTGCTTGTATAGAGTCCTCTTTTGGGAGAGTATAGCAACGATTGGTCCACTTTAATTTGATTATTGTGCCAATCGATTTTATCAAACATCAAGCCTGCTATTTCACCACGCCTACAGCCTGTAACCAACAATAAATGTACTATAACTTTCCATTTAATAGGCTCATATTCAAGTGCATCACGTATTGCCATAACTTCATTCGGTTGAAATGTTGTAGCTTCAGCTTGCTGTAACTTTGGAGGAGTGGCGCGAGTAGCCGCATTATATTGGACTATCATTTCTTTTTCCGCTTGCTTTAGAATATTGCGGATTAGCTTGTGATGGTCTAACACTACTTTTGTGCTTAGCGGTTCGTTGTTCGCTTCAATGGTGAAAAGACGGTTTACATCTTCGTTCAATACGCTACACACTGCTTGCGCTTTTGGTAGATTCACACGTTTACCCAATGTAATTGCAGAAATCGTAGATGCCGATACATTCGCCGCTTCTGCTAATTTTGCCCTTGTATAGCCCTTTTCTTTGAGAATAGGGGCTATTTCTATTTTAGGGGTAGCCCTGCTGCTATTTTTGCGCATACCACATTCTCCGAGGTTAGCATACAGGCTATTTAGATGCTGTGGGCGAATGTCCACCAGCTTCATGTGGCCGATAGCTTGATTAATGCGTATCAAAAGTTCCTTGTAGTATTCGAGCGTTCGATACTTTGTACCTATGCGCTCTTTCAGACCTAATACATAATCAGCGTACACGGCGAAGGTTTGGCGGCTGTCTATGGCAAAGCCTTCTAATATTTTACGCTCGAAGTCTACCGTCGCAATATTTAAGGCTTTTTCTATTTGCCGTTGTGTCATTTTAGGCTCTGGTGTCCATGTAAGGTAGTGGCGTATTTGCTTACCGTTCATGTCGCGCCCGTGGGTAACGGTGATTTGGTATGATACACCGCTTTTGCCGTTAATTTGTCTGATATTAGCCATTATTGGTGGCCTCCTCTTTTTTTAGCTTCATCGCAATTTCACTAAGACTGTTTATCCCTTCAATAACATTTTCTCTGAAAAGATGCCGTAGCGTTCTGCCATCTACAGTAAAAGGATGCAAGACACTATTTTCATCATTTGTAACTATGGGTATCCTGTCAAAAATCATCTTGTAGTTAGGTGATGTATTGGAAAATAATTGTTCTTCATACTCTGCATCCGTAGGTTCTCTCTTGTGTTTGTTTTTGAAACAATTTAGCCACTCATCCATCGCAATTGTTAGTTCCTCTGTCCATTCCAATGCAGGGGAATAGAAGTTTCCAAATAGATAGGCATATAAATCATCTAAAAACTGTGTGAGACCTTCTCCTGTTCCACCATGCTCAATGATGAAAGATATTGTTTTTAGCTTTGTATGCACAGCACTTCTACCCCTTGACCCTACAGGCCATGTGTCATGTGAATCCTTCCATTCAATAAGAGTTCTTGTAGCATCAAGCGAAAGCCCTGTTTTTATATGGGTCTCTGTTTCATCTCGTGTATCGCCGTCATGCTCTCCAAGCAGATATCCTAGTTCGCAGTTAAACAGCTTGCACATTGCGAGCATATCATCAAGCGGTGGTATCTGGTCAGTGCTGATGTTTTCCCATCGAGCAATCGTATTTCTATCTACATTGAGGATATAGGCAAGTTCGGTTTTGTTTAGTTTGCGACCTTCTCGTTTTAGTTTTATGCGGTTTGCTATTTCACAGTGGTTGTATTTCTCATTTACATATTGAGATGTAATCTGTGCCTTAATTACATCCAGTTCATTATTTCTTGTAGCAGTTCTCATTTGGGCGGCTTCTGTTATTGATTGCTTCATATATATAGCGCATCCTTCTTTTTATGATTTTTTTGCGTTTATTTTGCGTGTTTATTATAGCGTAAATTATGTTATGATGCAATCATAAGAACAAGAAAATAATACGAGGAGGAAATAAGGTGACAAAACAAGAAGTTGTACGTAAGGCGCAAGCTGAATATCACAAAGCGTGGCGCAAAAGGAATCCTGACAAAGTGAAAGCAACAATGGAGCGGTATTGGCTAAAAAAAGCTAGGGAGATGCAACTAGAACAGGAGGAAAAACAAAATGGAATTGGCCAGAATGCGCACAGTCAATGAAATTGCGGAAAAGTTTAAACTACCTAAGCATTTTGTCCGACAATCATTACCAAACATTGTCCATGTAAAAGCGGGACGTAAGTTTTTGATAAACGAACAAAAATTCAACGACTGGCTAAACATAGGCGAACAGACACAGCAAGTAGAGCCACAATTAGGCGAAATCCGCAAAATATTTTAATTTGGGGGTAATTCACATGTTAACAAACAAAAAGCCGCAACCATTAAAGGCGCGGCGGCAAGATAACGAATTTATTAAGTATTTTGTGTCTCTCATTCCAATTGGCAAAGAACATGCGATTTTATCGCAAACACTAGCAGACCGCACACAACACAAATCAATACGTGCATTGCAAGATACAATATCCATCTTGCGGAATCGATACGGCTATTGTATTTGCAGTAACACACTACCGCCGGGGGGATATTATCAAAGTTGCGACCCAGCAGAAATTAAACCCTTTATCCGTTCGTTGGAAAATCGAGGTACTAACACCTTACGGGCAATAGACAGTGCAAAGGAATATTTGCATGGATTGGAACAAAACCAAAACCACGGCGGCAACCGTGGCGAGAATTAAGACAACTAAACATAATTTTGTGATGAAAGCCCGCTAACACTTGCTTCCGTTCCTATTTGTAGTATAGCACAGCGGGCGGTTTTCGTCAAAAGAAGGTGAAATCATTGAATGTCAATATGCCGCCTGATATACCATTCCCAGATATTCCCCCAGATTACGCAGGGACTGATTTACCCCCGTTTCCACCATTGCAAGAGCAAGATGGGCGCGACTGGATAGACAATCCACCACAAACCAAACCCCCTCCTGTAGACTATACACAGTTTATAACAAGCGCAGCAGATATTGAAACTCGAATCATGAAGTGGCTAAAATATCCTTTTGCACCGTGGGGAGAAATCCTATCAATTACAGGCATGATGGACACGGGGAAAACGTTCCTCTTATTGCGAATTATGATTGACATAGCTAACGGTATTGAATGGGAATGTGAAAAGAATCGTCCTGACTACCAAAATAATCCCTTCCCAATTCAAGGCACGGTTTTAGGTTTCTTTGCAGAAGATACGCTCGACACTGCAATTAAACCACGTCTTGATATTATGGCAACTAAAGACCAACAGCGCAGCATACACCTTGTAAACATTTCAGACCGTAATATTGACTGGAAAATAGGCGGTACAGCAATGGAAGCGGCTATAAAGGGAGTAAAGCCCGTTGCTGTTTTCATTGACACTGCAACACGATTTGCACCACATTTGAATAAGGCAGGAAAAGCCTTTAACGAAAACTCAAAGCATGACGTTTCAGAGGTTTTGGCAATTTTAGAGGATTATGCGCGCAGGCTTGAAACGACAATCATAATGACGAACCATCCTAACAAACAGGTAGCACAAAATGCAAGCCACCGTACAAGTGGAAGCCAAGAATGGCTAAACGGCGTTAGAAGTGGCTGGCTACTTGAACGACATCCAGAAATGGAAAATACAAATGTATTGGCGTGCATTAAGTCTAATCATGTTTGGCGTAGAGAACACCGTAAAAGCGTATTGTTGCATTTTTCACCCGAAACAGGCGTAACCGTTGGTGGAACGTGTGACTTAAAAGCCGACGACTTCAAGCCCCGTCGGTTATCTGATAAGAAAGGCGATACGCTAACTGAAAAGCCCAAAACGCTCATAGAGCGTGCAAAAGACTTTATATACAGTGCCGTTGAAAAGCAGGGTGGGTATATGCTACGTAGTGAGTTGTTTAGCTTGGCAAAATCCGAGGGTTATACGGAAAGTACGATAAACGATGCAAGGGCGCGTAGTAATGGGTTGGTGATGGTAACTAAGCGCGGCGGTGGCAAACCCACATACTGGTACACAGAGGGAAACTTGCCACAAGAGCAATTGAGCATACATGATGAGACAATCGCCGATGATGCTTAACCGTTGGAATGTTATAAGGTTATCTACCATAACACGAAGTTTATAGCAAATAACCAGATATTACAGTGTTTAAGCGGTATATCGGGTACTTGATAAAGCAAATAACCGTATAACCATATATTGGTTATTTGGATATTTGGTTATTTGCTTATTTGTTTGTATATGGTAGTGCAAATAACCAATGCAAAGACAAAACATATAATTTGGAGGCAAACAATGAAACCAGACAAAAAAATCGAAGCAATTTTGTTAGACCACGAGTTTACGCTACTCAAAAGGCGGGCAACTGTAGAAAACATGACCATTCGTGAATTTGTACGCCAGCTAATTCGAGTAGGGTTAGAACCATCGGATGATGACTATGACTCCATATTTGGTGCAAGAACCACCGTTGCTGATGATACATGGTGACATCATGAATAGCAAATCAAAGGGCGGGCGCGGTGAACGAGAGTTTGCCGCTCTCTGCCGCGAGGAAGGTTACAGCAATACACATCGTGGACAACAGTTTCAAGGCAGTTTTGATAGCCCAGACGTAAAAGGCTTGCCCGGTATTCATGTTGAAGTGAAGCGGGTGGAACGTCTTAATATCCATGATGCTATGGCACAATCCATCAGAGACAGTGGTGGCAAAGCTATACCAATTGTAGCCCACAGGCGCAATCGTGACAAATGGCTCATTACTATGTGCTTTTCAGACTGGATTCAGTTATACAGGGAATGGGAAGCGGGGCGTTCCTTGTTTAGAAAGGAGTAGCATAATGGGAAGCCCAATAGGCAGACCAAAGAGCATACAATCCCCTAAAGAGATGGAGCGACTTTGGGAGGAATACAAAGAAAGCTGCGATTCCTACAAAGCAGTAGCACACGAGTTTTGCAGAAAAACAGGGGCGTTTGTAAGTGCAAAAATAAACAAGCCTATAACCTATACAATTGAAGGGTTTTGTCTGTATATCGGACTTGATAGAAGTGCCTTTTATGACACTTATGATACTGAGAATAGCGAATTTTCCAACATCGTTACGCGCGTGCGCGAGGAATGCGAGATTAACGCGCGGATAAAATTTGAGACCGGGCAGATACCGACACAACTTTCTGGGTTGTGGATGAGCAAATATGGCTATACCACAAGCACCAACAGCAAGGTCGAAGTGGAGCAAGAAGTAAAAACCCAAGTGGTAATAGCATTGCCACCAAAGGATAGTGAGAATAATTGATTCCACAGCAACACATGAATATAAATTTGAAAGGATAAAAATTTATGACCGATTTACAAGCATCATGTGAAATTGAAGCATTTGGAGTTGAAATAAGGGATAAGCCTGAAATTAGGGCAGGTTTTTTGGAAGCATTTATTAAACTATTGCGAGACAACAAGAGAATTGTCGCACGAAACAACAAAAACGCTTCATATTTTTTTGCAGTGGTAATTGCAGTCATTTGCATTACAAGCGCATTGTTAATGGTATATGCAATGTTTAGTTTTAACGCACCTATACGCACCGACCAAGCGATAAAAACAGACGTTGTGGAAATCATTGTTTCAGGTAACAATACGCGCATAGTAGAGCAAGTAACAGGCACGACACACATAATCACGTCAAGGCGGGTTATACGGCGACCTAATAGCCCCCAACCATCCCCAAGAGTAGCAGCTAATTCTGAAACTATACGAATAATTACATTTAAGGGCGTTATCGTGGTTCATGAATTGCAGACAGGCATGTTACACATAATATGACACTTGGAAAGGACAGCGAATATGAAGCCAACCATTAGCTACCAAGAAAATCTTACCGCGCTAGATACTGATACTAGCATGACCTACCCAGCTAAGGTGATAATCCGTGGAAGTGATATTCTTATCAGTAACAATTTATCATTTTTCGAGAAGTTAAGAATCAAGATATATGCAAAGCGTAAAGCTATTGATGAACCCACACAGCCAGGGCAAATACACTACTGGCCACTAAACTAATGCACAAACAAGCGGAGCGGATAAACCCGACCCGCTTTTTCTTTGCCTGAAAAGCAATCAAATAAATGAAAAGTAACAAGTAAAAAGTTGACTTTTGATAACTTTAGCGTATAATAGCATTAGGAAGGGGAACACTAACCTTGTACAAAATACGTTTTTACAAAGACGGGCGTGGAACTTGCCCTGTAGCTGACTATCTTGCAAAACTGGCTACCAAAAACGATAAAGATAGCAGAATAAAGTTAACTAAAATATATGAGTACATCCGGCATTTGAGCGAAGACGGCATTTCTATTGGTGAGCCGTTCATCAAACATCTTGGCGGTGAAATATGGGAACTTCGCCCGCTTAGGGACAGAATATTGTTTGCCGCATGGGATGGAAAGCAATTTGTACTACTCCATCATTTCATGAAAAAGACACAGAAAGCCCCACCAAGAGAGATACAACAGGCAAAGCGCAATTTAGATGATTTAAAAGAGAGGGGCTTGGATGATGAATAACGATTTAGCGTATATGCAAGCAATTAATCAGGCACAAGCTAATTTGACAGACCTTGAAGAGCGCGGCATGGATGCATTAGGCGACGATGCTATAGAGTTTATGCAAAACCTTTTAACCCCGGAAGAAATAGCCGCCAGCAATCTTAGGATAGCTATAATGGGCGAACTATTAAAAGCGCGGCAAGATAAAAACATCTCTCAACGTGAACTGGAATTCCTAAGCGGAGTAAAGCAACCTATCATATCACGCATGGAATCTGGTACAACAAGCCCACAACTCGACACCGTGTTAAAGGTGCTTGGTGCATTGGGAAAGACCCTTTATATTGGCGATATTTCCGAGTCAAAAATCTCTGCTGTAGGATAAAAACTTAACGCACATTTAACGCACAACATAACAAAAACGTGCGTTAAATTGTTAAGCGATACAAAACATACAAAAGCTAAAAACCGCATAATACAAAGGTTTGCAAAACATCACAAAACACTGCAAAGCGCAAATATTGCAACTCCTAAGCGGTAGGTCGCACGTTCGATTCGTGCCAAGCGCGTACCGTAAAACCCCTGCAAATCTAGCATTTGCAGGGGTTTTTAACTTGCTCAAAAACTGATGAAATATATTAAGGTGATACAAATGTGCCGTAAACTTCAATTTCCCAAATAGAGTAACCAAAGGCACCGCCCGCGTTACCGTTCAAGTCACCCCAAAACAGTAGGTAACGTCCCACACCACCACTATTTGTGGTAACGTCCCCTCTTGGCGCAAAGGTAACGGCACCGTCTGTTCCCGCTCGCCACGGTATTAAGGTTGTAGTACCGCGCGACAACGATGCAAATGATGTTAGAGTAGCCGTAGTTCGTGCGCCAACATACACATCCCATGCAACATTCCAGCGTGTATCTGCTCTCCAGCTTAGCCAGTTGTCTATCACTTCTTGCGACAAAGCACCTGTAACATTAGCATTTACACCTATGGCTCTTGGATCGTTCCAAAGGCTAACATCGTCTGTTAATAGTATTTGGAAAGCCGGACTGGAAGCGTTTTGGCTTTGCCATGTAATAACAACATCTGAAACGTCATACACAGCACCTAAGTCAACCATAATCCAACCGGGGTGGCTGCTTCTGCCGGATGCGTCGTTGCTGGGGGACTCCCAACGGTTATCTCCGTTGTATAAACCATTAAACGCGTTTACAGCTTGCCTTAAGGGGTTGGGCGCGCCGGCTAAAGCGGATGCCCTTGCCCTGTCTATATGCTGGGAAGTATCAGTGGCAGTATTTCTCTCAAAGTAACCAAGAATGTTAAATCTTGCATCGAAGTGAAGCGTCAAGTCCGTTACTGCCGCATCCGGCATTATAAATGTGTAAATAAAGCCTGCTGCCGGGTACAATGGATTGCCTGCACCCGGATTTGCACCCGGTCTAAGGTTGAATGTTTGAGACGTAGTTGCAACCGAGGCCGGTGCGATTGAAATGATTGTTGAAGGCATAACCGCATTCGAGTCAGGTGTTTCTGCTGGTGGTGAAGTTGCATATGAGTCAGGTGCTTCTGTTGGTGGTGAGGTTGTATCTGAGTCGGGCGTTTCTGTTGGTGGTGAAGTTGCATCTAAGTCAGGTGTTTCTGCTGGTGGTATAGCCACATCCGAGTCGGGCGTTTCTATTGATGTCACAGCTGCAACAAAGCCCTGTGCTTTTGCCGGCAACGTAGGTATGCCTAATCCCGGTGCCTCTGCTGGTTGTGCAGTTACATCCAAGTCAGGTGCTTCCGTTGGCGGCGTAGCTGCGTCCGAGTCAGGTGCTTCTGCCGGTGGAGTAGCTATATCCAAGTCAGGTGTTTCTGCCGGTGGCGTAGCTGCGTCCAAGTCAGGTACTTCCATCGGTGGTGCCGTTACATCCAAGTCAGGTGTTTCTGCCGGTGGAGTAGCTGCGTCCAAGTCAGGTGTTTCTGCCGGTGGTGTAGCTGCATCCAAGTCGGGTGTTTCCGTAGGTGGAATAGCTGCATCCAAGTCAGGTGTTTCTGCTGGATGTGCGGTTACAACAAAGTCAGGTGTTATTAAAACTCCCGCTGGCGACATCGTCCAATAAGATGCGGCAAGCATATTAAGCGGCTCACGGCCAGATACCACATCCACTTGAGCAGATGTTAAATCTACTTCCCATATACTCGCTCGGGAAGCATCGGTTTGTGTTCCTGTCGCATGCAGTACAACAGTAACTACTTCACCCTCGGCAAATTCGTTACGCACTATCCCCAGCGAGTCTCTAAATTCCGCGGCGAGCGTTAAGCCGTTGACCGTTACAGTGGTTGGAGCGGTAATGCTAAACCTTGGCGCGATTGGCATAAGCGAAATTGTAACATCAATTACAGTATCGCTAACTCTTGTAAATGTTATAGAGGCTGAGCCAAGTGCTAAGATTAGTCCTGCCGCACTACCGCTAGACCAAACCGCTTCGTTAAACCCGCCATTTACTGGGTCTACAGTGGCCGTAAGTGTAATTTGAGGCACATCTCCCGCTTCAAAAATATTGCCTGCTCCCGTAGCTCCTGTCATTTGAATATTACTTAGGCTTATGTTGGTATCAGGTGTAGTAATAGTTGGCGCTGTCGCTGTTGCACCCTCAAGCGGTTGTACGATACCTTCAATTGTAAATGGAGACGCTATACTCGCGTAAATTTCGAGCTCCCAAATAGATGGCGGGAAATCAAATGAGCTGCGGATATCAATTAATACAAATCGGGCAGTTATATTTTCTCCTGTTAAATCCACTGTGTGGCGCGGCCTTCTGCCGCCTAAATCCACTTGGGTGTACACAACATTTGGTGTAGGCGGTACCATCTCCAAAGGTGTGTTAAATGCCGGGTTTGGATACCTGACTGTAGGTGTCATGGTTCCCAAGGCTATTGGCGGCGCAACTGACAGCCATCTTGGGTCTAGTGTTCTTGGGCCTTCTCTGCCAAATAAGCCTTCTGTCCATGGTATTGGAGCACCCCAAACAGTTGGATCGTTGGAGAATGCAATTTGACCTTCGGTTAAACGCCCTGCTTGGCTTTGCCATGTTATAACAATTTCGCTAATAGGAGTTTCCGCTTCAAGGTCAACAATAAACCATTGGTTTCTTCTACCCCACTGAGCCATTGCCGGATTGCCGGTATTTAAGTCTGCCGCAGCCCAGCGCTCGTTTGTAACTGCCGTGCCGTCGGCCCTACCGCCTAAACCGTCAACCGCGCCTCTCGCAGGCTGTCCACCCGTTTCACTGGATGCGCGAACAGGTCTAAATCGCGCAACATTGTTGCTGCGGGACAGTCCTACTCTTATATAGGTAGCCGCTGTTGCGCCGCCGGTGCCGTCTGGTCTAAACGCGGCGGCTCTTACTTGCACAAGACTTTCCAGCACACCCACAGGAAATGGGTCTGTGTATAGAGTGCTTGTTGGTGTTGGTTGTGTACCGTCAAGCGTAAAGCGGATTTCTGCCGTAGGGTCGTTAAAACGTAATTCTACAAGCGGTTGTTGGCTATACCTTCCCATTGCCGGTGCCGGCACGTTGTTAATATAGAATTCGACGGTACCAACCAGCGGGTTGTTATAATGCATAACCCAACCGGATCTGACCGTTGCCCAAGTGCCGCCACCCACACCGTTAATTACATGCGCAATAGCCGGGTAGTTGATGTTGTATGTTGGCTGTCCCACTAAACCCGCGATTGCGGCATTAAGGTCGCCGCCAAATTCTGAGTAAAATCTTGGGTGCGAGCGAACCGGACACGGCATGCCATTGCCGGGATATCCTGCGTTTAGGGTGATCATTGGGTTTGCAAAATTTAAGATACATGCGTGCCAGATATGAACGCCCGGTGCGCGCGGTACTTCAATTGCGTATCCCAATTGTACAAAAACCGGGTAAGGGTTACGTTGGGTAAAACCAGTACCGCCGGTATTGGATGGGACACCATATATCCCTATGCCCCAAGCTTCGTGATACTGTACGTTTGCGTGTACTTTGTAGGAAGCAAAGCCTAATGTACTGTCACCGGCGGTCCAGCCTCGGGTGCCGGGGCCGGGCGTCCACTCTGCTTGAGTGCGAGGGTCGTAAGGCACTTCACTTTGGTAGAAATACAAACGCCCGCGCTCACCAAACCAAATAAGTTGATATTCGTGGAAATGCTCGTTCATTAAGGCGTACATAACAAAATCGTCGGCGTAAATAACCGTGCCGTTTACGGTTTCGTTTAGGAACCATCCAACTTGGGTTAGCTTACCATAAACTTCGTAGTCCCAAGGCCGTACGCCATGGTCTGCGCGCCATGCCCAAAAGTGGTCGCCAATTGCGTGGTCGCGGCGTATTTCTACCGCTGTACCAATTCTTGCTTCAATTGGGCCGCCGATTCTAAATACCACGTCAGAAATTACTATTGGATTGTTTGGGTCTGCCGCGGTTATTGGGTTGCTTAAACCATGGTAAGCATTGTGTGCACGGCTGTTGATGCCAACTTGAAGCATAATTGGCGCGTTAAAGCCTTCGCCGGCATCAAAAATGATACCCGCAATGCGCACTCCATCCACATCGTCGATTATCATATGCTCGAAGTTGCCCTGGTTAACCAATGATGGTAACCCAAGACCAAGGATTATTGCGTTATCTCTGTTAACATTAATTGTGTGGCTTAAGTTGTATATACCTGGTGTAATAATTACATCAAGACCGGCATTGTTGATAGCGTTTTGGATAGACGCCGCGGTAGAAGTATCCGGTTTTGCGATATAAAAATTACCGATTACAGGTATGCTTGCACCTGCGCCCATATTGCGTGTAGCCGGGCACCATGACACACCGGAAGTGTTAAGCTGCAGTGATGGTACAAATACAGAATAATGTCCGGCATCGTTGATATACACAAATGGTTTTTCTACCGTGCGCGGTGCCTGAGGGATGTTGGTCCATCGGCCTTCGTTAAAGCCATGTGCCGGGCTATCGCCTACTGTGCCAACGTGAACCATATTCCATTGTCCGCCTGTTGCGGCCGCGTATTCGGTATTGCGTGTGAACCATTGCTGCTGCCCGGTATAGGAAAGGTTGCCTCTAATAATACTGTCTGCCAAAAATCCACCACTTGCCCAGTTGCCGCCATCGGCAGACGGGTAAATCGTGGCAACTGTCAAACTGCCGTCTACATACAAACGTCTGAGTGGTGCCGCCTGAGAAACTCCCCACATTGTATTTGACAATAGATGGACGTTTTCCATTGTGCGCCAGAAGTTACAAGTAGAGTTACCAATGTAGTTTCTATCAGGAAGAGAAGGATTTCTTGCCGGATAATGAACTGTCCCGCGCCACTGAGCCGTTACGGACAGCCGACCTATTCGCGTATCTGTCGGTACCATACCCAAACCAACGATATGGGTGTAGAAACCTACATCAAAGCCAACATTTGAGAAATCGCCGGGTTTGAAAAAGAAGGCGTATCTCTCGTCACCAAACTGAGCTGTTTCTGTTCCGCGTCCGCGAATGTAATTTCCGCTATCGTCTAGGTAAATCATACCTGCACTTGGGCCGCCAGTATGCGGACATGGGCGAGTTTCCCTAACACCTGCACTATTATAGAAGAAATGCCAGCCTGTTCCCGGCTCTCGGAATATGCCTTGTGCAAGATCGTTTATCTCGTTGTAATCATCATCTTCCGACCAGATAAGTACGTTCGGCCCCCAAAAGTCTGTTTCTCTGGATGCCCAGTCTTCGGAAAGGGCGGATTCTGGTACATTTACTCCCGCGTCCGGCCCAACTCTTGCAGCTATTCTAAAGTAAAATGCTTGCGAGAGAGGAGTGCTTGAGCCTTGGTTTGGATATGTCCACGTTGTTGTACCTGCAGGTACACGCCCTACCTCTATTTGATCGCCAAACACGCCTGTAGAACGGTAAATGACATAGTATACCCCCGGTGCAATTCCGCTGATCGTATCCCACGAAAGCGTTGTAGTATCTGCATCGTAGCTTGCTACATGGATGTTTTCCGGCGGTAGCATATCAACTATTGCTACCACTGCGCTTGCAAATATAGCAGGGTTACTACCGGTTACTGTTGCCCTTACTATAAAATCGTCAATAGTTTCATCCGCGTGAACAGTCAAAACACCTTGGTTACTGATTGTAGTGCCGGTATGTACAGCCCCTACAATCGACCAAGTCACATTTGTACCGGCAGGAAGTGCGGCTACCAAGCCTCCTACTAACCGGTGAGCGGAAAATTCAAATGTGCCGCCAACAGGAACGGCTGCCGTTTCCGGAACAATGGCGAGTACCAGTCCTGCGGGCGGTGGTGGTGGCGGTGTTGGTGTTGACCCACCGCCGCCACTGCCGCTGCCGCCGCTACCACTACTGCCACCACCTGATGGTCTTTGTTCATTTTGTGTACCTATGAGACGCGGCTCGTCGTTTTCGCCAGCTCTAGGCCAAATAATTATTGTATTTTCGCCATTGTCTTCAACTTCTCCAAGCCCGCCGTAGACATAAATTGTTGTATTGTCCCCAAGCACTAGAGTATTATCCACATCGCCATGGATTATAACTGTGGAGTTATCGCCTGCAACGACAAGTTCGTTAACTTGGCCGTACACATAAACAGTTACATTGTTGCCCATGATATCAAGAACATCAACAGAGCCATTCATTTGTATGCTGGAATAGTCGCCATGTACGATTAGCTCATTTACATGACCGTCTATTGTAACAGTTGCAAGGCCAACGTACGATGGCACTGTTAAACGCCCGATAGTGGCATCTCTGTCTACGATAAGATGTCCAACATCTGTCATTGTCGCGTTTTCGACAAATATTTCGCCGCTAAGTCTTACTGTACCCTGCTCTATGAACAGCGAAGTGATACTTGCGTATGAATCTGCGTTAATTGTAAGCAAATTGTGTTCTGCCGCAAGAAGCACACGTAAGTTAGGTACAGTTGTATCGCCATGTATATTTAGTGCACTATCGGCGCCTGATCTCACTAACAATTCTTCACGTATTTGCACATCGTTCAATGATATAGAACCCGTGCCTACTCCTTGTGAAATAATCAAGTTGCTTATAACTGAGTCTGTTATAGCAGCATTTGGGCTGTTGACTATTACAAAGCGATCGGTATCTATACCTGTAGCAGATTCGGATACAATTGTATAAATCGCGTTTGATAGCATTACCATCATATCTTGCCGAAGAATGTTTGCCTGTGGACGAAACTCAAACAATTCGCCTCCAACATAAAAACCCTGTATTATGCCATGTCTCAAAACGGCATGTATTGCCGCTCTGGATTGTGGCGAAATTTCATCGTCATCTATAAAATGAGTTGGGCCGGAGTCTTCTTGTCTAATGCTAATACCCAATGCTCGTGCAAGAGCCATCGCCGCCTCTTCACGGGTAATATACTCCTCTGCTCTAAAATTGCCATATGAGTCAAATACCCCGGCATTAACCGCGCGAAGAATATATGGTGCAAACCAGCTGTCGTCTTGCAAGTCTTCAAAATTGTTTGGTGATGTTTCCGTATAGCCCATAATTCTTCCAATAATTATGGCTACTTGGTGTCTGCTTATGTGCGCGAATGGGTCAAACCGTCCGTTTCCAACTCCTTGCACAATGCCATAACCGGCCCATTTTTGTATGGCCTCTCTGGCTGCTGGGTAGGTGTTGGAAATGTCCACAAAGGTTACACTACCACTGACGGATACGCTTACTGTCGATAACACCAGCACAAATGCTAAAAATGACGCAACTACCCTTTTAGCTCTCGACTTCATTTAATAACGCCTCCCTTTTAAAAATTTATTTAAGGCTTGTACAGCCTTTCGTGTTTGTTTAAACTTTACATACCATAGCGGTTTGCTAAATTATGTCTGGGAAATATTCCAATTTCAACGCTCTGCGATGACTTTGTTTTGTCGCATTGTTACATTTTGTGTGGGTGTCTGAAAATATGGTAATTGAGGACATACAAAAAAAGCCCTCAATAGAGTTGTACCGAAATTGGAATTGGTGAGTGAAAATGCTCCCTGATCCCGAAACATTTTCGCTCGCCTTCTTTCATTTCGGTACAACTCTAATGGGGCTGTGGTTATAATTGCTGTAATTGGGGTTGTTACCGAAATTTAAATTATCGAGCAAAAAGGTTCTCTAATTTCATTATTTTTTGCACAACCCTATTGTGGTGTTATTCCCAACTGCAGCAGCACAAAAAACACAACCCCCATTATTAATGCCGTTATACCTGTGGTTATTACTAGATCCCATCGCCTTGCGCCTGCCCCTTCAAGTGCAATAATCCGGTCGCTTTGTTTTTCCATGCGCACATCAGTTTTTGCAATATATTCCCTTAGCGTTTCTGTTAAATTATCTAGGCTGGTTGACGTCTTATGCATGGTTTGTACAGCCTCTTTAATTTTATCAACGTCTTTTTCCAACCGATCTATGCGAACTTCGTGTTTCGCCTGTACTTTTTCCATGTCCAACTCCCTCACCTCGTTCGTCAAAGATTATCAGATGGCTATACTCCTAAGCTTATCAATTTGTCTTTTATTGATAATGAGCGTACGCACCATATCCATTGTTAAGTCCAAGCCGGCAATATTACCGCTTGGTGTTACTGTGCCATCGCCCGTAAGATGCCCCGCATCTATCAGCTGTTGAATTGGAGCCTGCGCCCAATCTGGCAGCTCCGCAACGGTGTTAAACCGTCTTTGTATCATATTTTCACCCCTAAAATTTAATGTTCTAATTTCACCCAGTGGAAAAAACTTGCCCGGGCAAGCCGATGGTGATGCCTCTCTGTGCCCAAGAATAGGCAATGTCCCAAAAGTTTCGAACAAATGATTTATAAGCCAAACACCGGCGTTAAATTGAATATCCGGCATACTTTGCGTATGGTCGTTATACCTGCCTTGGAATGCTATTCCAATGGAATCTCCATTATTTCCAAGCGTATGTACGCCAACCGCGTTTATATCACGCCCGTGCCACACCGTCCCGTCCATGTCAACCATGAAGTGATATCCCACGCCACCCCAATTGCCGCTGTCACGGCCTAAGTGCCAGCGGTGGATATCTTGTGGGGTGGCTGTTTCGTGGTGGTAGTGGTGCAGGATTATTCTTGTTGTGTGTGCGCGTTTTGCTAAGAGGCGGGTAAAATTTAATGCGGGAATGGGGTCTTTGATTTCAAATGTCAAGATATATCACCTGTTTTTCCTGTCTCGGTTTTGTATTTGCTTTCGTATGCTGATTTACCGCAATATGCAAATATCCCGCTGCTAAAGAGTAATGTGCCATATCTGATTATCTCTGGAGATATTTCGCGGAAAGCAAACCATGAGATTATGCTGGATGTTAGGGCGATTGTGTAAATTGCACATGCGAATGTTATTAGTTTTTTAGAGTAGTTCATTTATGCTTCATCCCATCCACTTTTCCCTAGTTGTAAAACATTATTGTTAATGGTTAAATTTCAAATTTGGTTTTGTCATGATAAGCCGATTTGCGATTACGGTGGAACTATCTCAACTGGTGACTGTGGGTCACCAGTTGAGATGTGTTACTTATCAAAAAGTAGTTTTGCCACCATCTTATTATAGGTTTTGCTCTTTATTTTTATATAGCACAACAGGTTAAACTATAAGAGTGTTATGATGCAATCTCCCACAAGCCCTCTGTACCCGGTGCACCCGGCTCCCATACATTATTATCAATTCGAGAAACCCAAATTTGGTCATTATGTGTAACTCTATCACCACTCATATATGCATCATGACTGCCTGTGGGCTGCGTCCACTGCGCGTATGGTTGTTTAATTTGCTCAAACAATGCAGGTGTATATTTTGGGTTCCACCCCCGCTGTGAAATATGTCCCTTGCCTTCTCGTACAATGAAGTTTTTGCCATTTTCTGTGACAATTGTGCCTGCTGTCAGGTTTAGCTTTGGTTGCCATTTTTTGCCGTCTACGATTGGAGGCAAATTGGCTTCTAGTGATAGCACGTATGTTTCTTCTGGCGTAATGTCAAAAGGTACGCCAAGCACATCACTTGTAAACCGCGCCGCTTGAATTTGTTGGAAGGTTCTGGGTGGTTCTGGTTCTTTGGGTTGTTCCGGCAATTCTTCTCGCCAGCCTTGCCTAAAAATATCCGGGGTAAACTGGCTGGCAACAACGCAAATAAAAATGCGACAATCTTCTGTGGTGTACTTTTCGCCTACTTCGAAAATTTTGTCTAGTGACATCCTATATCCCCCCTTCCGGTACTACAGAATAAGTTATTACAACACGCCCTGTTCCCGGGACGGCTCGTGCGTTTCTTTGTGAGGTAAGATCTCCTGGCTGCCCACCCCAGCCGCCTCTACCGTGTCCCGCAAATACGTGCTGCGGCGTTAGAAGTGGTGGTTGCGTTGGGTTTACAGTCAGGTTATTTGCAGTGCCATTCGCTCCCGGTGCCAAAATTATTTCCGGTAGATCTCCAGCGGTTATACGGGTCTGCCGACTAGCCACTGCGGTACTTGTCCCGCCAGCATGAATATTGACAGTATCCCCTCTTTTAAGGGGTATCCTATGTGCACGGAGCATATTACCGGCAGCACCATTTTGTCCCCAAAACTGACGTTGCGCCCACAAGTCATTGTCCCAGACCGGTGCGGCGGCAGCCAGACCGTTCCCCCCTGTAGATACTGCGTATATAGTTGCTTCGTTGTTTAAAACCTCGTCTTCCATTACAAAGCTAAAGCTTGTGCCAGCGGTTCCGCTACCATTGAAAAACAATACCCTTGCGTTTCGGGGCTGTGATTCCGCCACAACTTCTGCGCCATCTTGCACCCACAAATTTGCAGTCCACGTTACCCCCAAGTTGTTACCTATAGGCGTCTCCATAGCAGATTCTTGTTCAATAACTATTTCCAAAGAGCGATTAAAGGCAATAGGAATAATCGGGATGCGGTTTTCGTTAAAGTTGTTTCCGGTGGTGGGAGCTGTCACCGTATAATGGCTAATACTTGACGCTAGCATCGATATCCGCCGTGTAGCGGCTGTAGTGATTGAGGAGTGTGATACTGTGGCATTAAGATATGTTTCCCCATCGGCGATAACTGTTATAATTTTTGTATTTATCAGGTTTGGGGCAAACTCCGTACTGCCTAACGCATTTAGTTGCCCCTTCCCCATGACTACCAAGGTGCTACGTGGCACAAAGTTGCCCCCGCGACCACCAATACGCATGGGTATAATTTTTGTGCGATATCCCTGCTCGTTCAACGGCACAGCATCCCCACCACGCTTCACAATCTCACTATTCAAAAACTTCGCAATAAAAGCATCTGACATACTAAACTACCTCCCATTTCATAGTACCCCAGTCAAGCAAATTCCTAGTCTGCTCCCACGCGGCGGTACTTATTGTATTATTTCCTTCAACTATGTCCCACGGGAAAAACCGCGTACATACCTGCATCAGCCCATCATCAAACGTTGTAACACGCTCCGCAAGCAGCATCCCGCTCGCAACAACAACCCATGTCTCCCGGAAGAAATTATCTTCATCTCGTTGATACACACACCCACGTTTAACCCAATCCGCATCAAAGTCGTTATTAATCAGGTTAAAAGCCTGCGTTTCCATAGAGGTAATTAAATTGCGAATATTTTCGCCTAAAAGCTCAAATTTCTCCTGTATCTCACCAAACCAACGTTCCTTCTCCGCTTCCCACGCCGCTTGCTTTTCTTCCCAAGTAAGCCTTTCATCCGCCCACCAAGCAATAACTTCCTCAAGCTGCGCCTGTATCTGCAAAAACAATTGCTCCCCTGCAAATGATCGCACATACTCAACCACAAACCCGCAAACCTCGTTAGACATTCGCGTATCTGTAATATTAGCCTGTGTTATAGCCGTAGCACCCGGGTTTACTGCAATAACCGCCAGCTGCATATCTGTAAAATCGTCAGTTCTTACAATTTCCGGCACCTGCGGGCTTGCGCTTGGCACCCCCATGATATATTGGGGCAAAAGAGTCCGGGTAATTTCCCCGCCCTCGCGCCATATAATTACGTCACGCCGTCCCAAAGTGGGATGTGCGTCCGGCACAGTAAATTGCATTTCACGTTTAGGAATACCAAATCTCCCATTAACAAATATAGCACCCGTCCGCATAGTCAAAACCATGCTATTTTGCGCAGATATCACCTGCAAACCCTGCGAATTTTCATTCGTAGGCGGGTTCATAGTAGGGTGAGTTAACGGGTGCGGAAAAACCCCATTAGTAATTTTGAACCGCTCAAAATGCGAAAAATCCAAGCTGTCCAGCTCTCGGTCAAATATAATTTCTCCGTTCTGGTCTCTAAGCGGGGTACCGCTCTCGTCCAAAACCGCTTCGGAATTGTATGGGCCAAAAATAACATCATCCATACTGCCAATAGGTAAAACAGTTGCCATTACGCACCTCTCCTTTCTAAATAGTCACCGGTATTTACTTCTATGTGCAAACCTTTTTCATCAACAAACTCCACAACTTCTGTGATAATTTCACGTTCGGAAAAACCAATGTCACGGTTGCGTGACAGGACGATACTGCCCACATCCCAGTCTTGCATGTATGGAAATTGCAATTGCATAGCATCGACTTGGCTGGTTAATGTGCGCACAAAACGGTTGCGGTTAAGCGCGTCACGGGCGGTCTGCTGTAGACTTGTGCTTCCCGCACTTGGCTCGGAAGTAACCACTTCGCGACGAGAAAATCCTGTTATATGGTTGTTGTGCACAAAATTATCACCAACGTACACAACGTTTTTAAAATTTTCCGAATCTACGATATAATCTTGCTCAATTACGTTGCCGTACTCGATATCAAACTTTGCGCGGCTTTCTTCAGGCAAATAAAATTCGATATCAAAACTCCTGTTTGGGATGTTGTACCTGCCGCGCAAGCCGATATTGTTGCCTTGGCATATATCGGTTATTGCGTCAAGGGCAACATGACGGCGGTATTCGACAGCTGTGCTATCACTTGCAAAGCCCGGTATAGGCATAACCCTAACCAAAGGCGACATGTTGCGCGCCGCACCCGCACCCGCTTGAAAGTTGCTGTTTGTAATATTGGTCAGTAATTGTGTAGGTGTAAAATTGCCCTGTAGGCTAAAAACACGCCTGTCCAATACTTGCGGGATAAACTGCCCTTCGACAAACATCCTTAGCTGCCCTTCGAAGTTAGATATAATACGCAGTTGAGTTATAATAGCCGCGTCGGAAGTATCTCTTTTGATGATAATATTACCTTCGCTAATTATATTTCCCGCTCTGTCGACGGTTGTAGGTTTATACAACTCCAATTTTTCCGGAGAAAAATCAGTAGTTAGCATAAACTGCCCGGGGCGCGAAAAACGCCGTGTCCACCTAAAAGATTCAACCGCGGGGGATTTTTCCAGCAGGTTAAAATCTTTATAAATGCTTACCGGTGACATTACATCTTGCAGATAACGCCGCATGTCGCTGTCTTCGACATTTGTAAGCAGCCGTATCGGTTGAGAATACCAGTTCATGTTAATGCCCTCCCGAAAATGTTGATAGTGGAGTGTACCTTATTCTTACATACATGTTGCTAATATTTTCATCCGCGGTGTAGCCAATATTGTTTGCCCCAACATTTATTAAGAAGAAATAACTACCTTCGTCATCCAGTAAGTGAAAGGCATTTTCGCCATTAATTGTAATTGTGCGCCTGTTTGGCTGTATATCCATTACTATCACATCATTAGGCTGCATGGTATACAGAAGGCGTATCTTGTGCCCCGTGGTTAAGTCCACTACGGCGGGGTTAACAACCGTACCTGTACGTGCTGTCAAAGTAGCTGCAAAACCACTTACAACATTGCCCGCGTTTTCGAAAGAAATATCTGTTCCGCTTGTTTGTATGCCAAAAATCATAGCACGCCGCGGCACCACGCCCTTACGTGGAAAGCTCATGGGGTATCTCCACATTTTGCGTATGTTGGTGATGGAGAATGTTGTGGATTCTCCTTCCCAAAACGGCTCTAAACTTTCGAGCATTACTTCATATACCCATGCGGATTTTTTTGCGTTCCATTCCATCGAGGGTTTTTCTTTTACGTCGCAGCGCAAGGAAAAACGGCGGCGGGTTGTGGCGTTGTAAAACTCCAAAACGCCGCCGATTGTTATGTTAAAAGCATTGTTAAGTATTTCCTCGGCAATGTTGTGGTCAAGCTCCGGACGGATTTCGCCTGTTAACCTTATACGCTTGCGTTCTGCTCTTGAGCCTGTCTTACGCTCGCCATGGCGGTTGGGGATGGGGACACCGTAAATGTTATTTGCCTGCGTGTCGCGGTTGCCTGTGTGTATAACAAAAGGGGTGTTAAGGCCCAGTTGTATAGACTTGCCAGCCGAGTTTGTGTACGTTAATGTTACATCGTTTGTTACTAACATAGACTATCCCCTCCCCAGTGCCAGCTGCGCTTTTTGGAAGCCGCGGTAAGCACTATATCCTGTTTCGCGCTCGGTTACGCCGTAGAAGTTTTGTATAATGGTGTCGCCGCCGCTATCGCCTTCACGGTAGTCAGTTGCTTGCTGTGCCGTAAGAACCATCTCTCCACGATGTAAAAGCGCGGGGAAATTGTCGTAAGGCACAAAGTTTAGCCCTGTTGCAAAACTGCCCACAGGCTGGAAACCGCCTACACCGCTGGATGAAAATGCTGCCTTAATTTGAGCCGCCATTGACATTGCTTGGCGTAATAGTGCAGACTGCTCTGACATCAAGCCTTGCCCAAGTGCCTGTGCAAGTGTACGCCCGGCGGCAAAACCTTCGATGCTAAAAAATTGCTCGATGTCTCTAGTCATGCGGCGCGTAATATCTTGTGACTTGCGTGACGTGTTGGTTAGCCCATCTTGGACAACTTTGGCAATTTTTGCATAGCTGTCGCTAAATATACTTGTCTTTTCGTCAAGCATTGTTTTTGTTGGGGCCATGGATTGTTTCTTATCTGCAAGTGGAATTTCAACATCCGCACCGGCTTTTTTAATATCATCCGTCATTTTGGCTATAGCACCGGCTGCTTCACCTTTGCGTTTATAAATTTCGTTAACGTATCCATCTACTGTCCAACCAGCAAAGCGTTTAAACAAACGTGATGGAGAACCTATTTGCAACCCTTGCCGCATCCCGTCTGCGGCAAATCGTGCTGAATCTCGGGTGGTTTGAAGTATTAAGTCCTGTCGAGCCTTAATAGCGTCAATAAATGAGTAAACAATGTTTGCGCCCATTGCATCAAACCCGGCCGCTTTTAACTCAGCTTCTAATGTGCTTCCTGCGTTTCGTGCCATTTTTTCAACTTCACGGATAACAAGGAGATCATCGCCAAACGCATTAGTGATTGCTTCCATGGATGTTGCGCCTGCTTCTTTAAACAGGTCTGAAATGTATTGCAGCCCTGCGGGGTCGTCCTCCAAGGCTTGTGCAAACATGCGTACCTTATCCGCACTGTCCACACTCATGTTTGTGATATAGTCGAGGAACCCTTCGTACAGGTCTAAGCCTGTGGCATCTCCCAGCGCGGCAATATCCAAGCCCCATTGTCTTGTTACGTCTATGTTGGTTTCTAAATTACCCCTAACGTCACGCAGAGTCATTTCTGTCTCGTTGGACATTGCACTAAACATTTGCCGGGCGGAAGTTTTTACGTTTTCGTAGGAGGCGATTAGGTCGTCGAACTGGCTTTTGTTTTCGTATACCAGTTTTTGGGTTGCTGCTGCCACCCTTGCCATTTGGGCTTCTGTGCTATTGGCGTATGCCTCTGCTGCTGCGATTTTAGCATCGATGCTCGTTTCAACTATGGCACTATTACTGGCATAAGCGTATTCGTTATCAGCAAGCTCGGCGTTGAGGTGATTGATACGTGCAATCACATCATTAATATACTGCTGGTTGCTGTTTATTGCTTCGCCCCAAAAGCCATGTGCAACGATATTTGTCTTTTCCCGATAATATAGATCCTTCATGGCTTCTTCTATATCACTTATTAAGCCTAGTCGCTGGCGATAAAGTTCCGTTTGGCGTTCCTCTGCAATAATACTCTCTTGCTCTTTCCAAGCATCTGTTTGGCGGCGTGTTGCGTCATAAGTCTGGTTTAACGAGTCAGTTATTGCGCAATAGGTTAAATTAAGCCCTTCCACAGAATCGTTAAGAAGATTTACTATCTTAACCATTTCTGCACGTTGGTCTGTTTCCCTAGTTCCAAGGTTGTATAAAACGTGGAAACGTTCCATTAAGTGGCTTATTACTGATGCTTCATTCTCAAACGCGCGAACTCGTTCTGCGTGTGCGTCTGCACTTCTACGTGCATCATCTATCAGATTATTAGTAGTGGTAACCATGCGTTCGCGCTCAAGCCGGGATTTTCTCTGTGCATCGGTTTCGCGATTTGTCTCTCGTGTAAGCGCAACTAATGCGCCTGTTAGTGCTACAACTCCTGCAATTACCATACCCTTCGGACTCAAAACCGTAGAAAGCCCGTTAGCAAGTTCATTCCCAAGACTTTTCCCTGCTTCGCTAAAAGCTCCGCCAATGGTTTTTTCTACTCCAAAACTTAGAAAGTTATTAATAGCCCTGCCCATGCTTTCAGGGCCGCCGGATTTAAAACCATAATTTAATGCCTCTGCCAGCTTTACCCCTGTGAATATGAATGTATCCTTGTTTTTCGAAATGCTATCTCCAAGTTTTGTAGTTATAGATTCTGCAACCGTTACTAGCTTTGGCAGTGCATCGGTTATGCCTTCTGCTATAGCGTCTACTATACCTGTACCTATTTGCGAACCTTGTGCCAAAAGTATTGGTATTTGGTTGTCTAGTTCGCTTGTAATATTATTTATTGAAGTTTGGGCATTTTGTATGCCAGTTTGAAATTCGCTGTCATCAAATTCGATTGTAGCAAAAATACTAAACACATCCATTATTGTTGTCACATCCTGTCGTTATAGAGTTTTCAACTTGCCAATTAATAACCAATTGTAGTATAATTTTGAAAAAATTGAGAGGTGTACATTACATGAAAAAGTTTATGTGTCTTTTACTTTTAGTTGGAATAGCTGCAGTGTCGGGGGCTTGTGGGAGTAGAGGCTCTGCCGCAAGCGAAATAAATATCAATATAGCGACAAGAGTGGTAGAAATTACAGATGAATTTTTGGAGTCAAACATTAGTGCGCAAACCGCTCGTAATAGAATTGATGCCTTAGCACCGATAGACACAAGCACCACCGAAAATGCAGACGAGAATTCGGCGAACTCGACATTGAGTCATAGAGTTCTGATGCTGCGATTAGATCTAGGTATGATGGCACGAAATGGCACGCCCGAAATCTATAACAGGGTTTTAGAAGAGAGGAATGCTCTGGCAAGGGGACTTGGCATAAGAAGGAGATAGAGATATTGAATTAGGTGTCGTTACATAACCCGTAACCAAGCTGTAGTATAATTTTGGAAAAATTGTTGAGAGGTGTGCATTATATGAAAAAGTGTGTGTGTTTTTTACTTTTGGTAGCAATGGTTGTTGCACTAGGGGCTTGTGGAAACCGAGGCTCTGCCGCAAGCGAAAGAAATATCAACATAGCGACAAGAGTGGTGGAAATTACAGACGAATTTTTAGATGCAAGCATTAGTGCGCAAACTGCCCGTGATAGAATTGGTGCCTTAGCATCTATAGACACAAGCAGTACCGGAAATGCAGACGAGGATTCCGCAAATCTTACGCTAAGTATTGACGTTCTTTTCCTACAAGCGTTTTTAAGTGCAGCAGCATCGAGGGATACATCTGAAAACTATGACAATGTTTTGGAAAGCAGGAATGCCTTAGCAAGGGAACTTGGCATAAGAAGGAGATAGAGACGAGATTCGTAGCCCATTGTAGTATAATTTTGGAAAATTGCTGAGAGGTGTGCATTACATGAAAAAATTTATATGTGTTTTACTTTTGGTAGGAATGGTTGTTGTGTTGGGGGCTTGTGGGGATAGCGGTTCTGCCGCAAGCGAAAGAAATATAAGCATAGCAACGAGAGCCGTAGAGACTACAGATGAATTTTTAGATTTGAATATTAGTGCACGAACCGCTCGTGATAGAATTGATGCCCTAGCACCGATAGACACAAACGCCACCGAAAATGCAGACGAGAATTCGGCAAACTCTACATTGAACCATAGAGTTCTGATGCTACGATTCGCTTTAAGTAGCGCGGCGTCGAATGATACATCTGAAACCTACAACAGAGTTTTGGAAGAAAGGAATGCTCTAGCAAGGGAACTTGGCATAAGAAGAAGATAAAGGCCATAATTCAGACTTCTTTGCGAGATTCCTAACCCATTGTAGTATAATTTTAGAAAAATTGTTGAGAGGTGTGTTTTTCGTGAAAAAACTTGTGTGTCTTTTCCTTTTAGTAGGAATGGTTGTTGTGTTGGGGGCCTGTGGAAGCGATAACGACACAGCAACCGCAAGTCTTCAAGTGGGAGAAATTCAGAACATACCCGACAATCATTCGCTACATATCAACTATGGCAACGGATTAAGCATGATTCTGCATGATGATTGGGAAGTGTTATCAGATAGCGACAGGGGCGTTACAGTTTGGGTGGAATTAGACGAAGGCATCGGTTCCATAGGTGTTCTTGGTGTAAGGGATAGGATTTTAGACGATGAGAATCCTTTCCTTGCGGATTATATTATTTTCAATGACATGGTAAGCAGGTCAGCTATTAGAGACTTTAGTGTTTTCAGATTTCCCAAAAATGCAGAAGTGTTTGACCGCACTATAATCTATTATAGTTTTATTACAAATCTTATAATAGATGAATTTCGAAACGACGGTTCGCCCAGAATGGTGATAATGCTTATGAGCGAAAATCGACATGTAATAATAATAGGCGACCACATAAGCGATGTGGTTGGGACTGGGTTTTTGCAAAATGAATTTATGGATTTTGTAGCTTCCATAAGGTTTTTGGACTAAGCGAGACAACAAGATACCCTACAGGGTGGTTTTTTGTAGCGTAAATGTAGTATAATTTGGGAAAATTATTGATGAGGTGTGTATTATATGAAAAAGTTTGTGTGTGTTTTACTTTTAGTAGGAATGGCTGTTGTATTGGGGGCTTGTGGGAGTAGCGGAGGTAGTGACAGTTTTGATGGTCGATGGGAATTTGTTGTTGGGTCAGGAGAAATCGCAGTAAGTGGCATGTACGTGTACGAGTTTGAAAGAGGCAACTCAACATTTATGTCCATCGTAGAAACAAGTCCGGGCAATGAGCAGCTTATTGTATCTAGAGGTACATTTGTTGTTAATGAGGGCGGAATGGAACTTACAAGAAGAGAAGCGCGTACATACCTCAACGGTATACTAGAAACAGTCAACGACGAGGAAATGTCTGGCCAACTTTTATTTGAAAGAGACGGAGACACGATAACTATTACTGCCACTGGAGCACAATATGTTCGTGTTGGACCAGTAACAGGACAACTGCCCGAATTACCTTAAACCAAATTGTTGAAAGGTGTGCATTACATGAAAAAACTTATATGTGTTTTAATTTTGGTAGTAATGTTTATTGTGTTGGGGGCTTGTGGAAGCAATAACGATACAGCTACCGCAAATCTTCAAGTGGGAGAAATTCAGAATATACCCGACAATCATTCGCTACATATCAACTATGGCAACGGATTAAGCATGATTTTACATGATGATTGGGAAGTGTTATCAGACACCGACATGGGTTTTACAGTTAGGGCAGAATTAGACGAGGGCATCGGCTTCATGTCTATTCTTAACTTAAGTGATAGGGTGTTTTTGGATGATGATGATCCTTTCCTTGGTGACTATATCATTTTCAATAACATAGTAAGCAGGTCTGCGGTTGGAACTTTTACTGTTTTCGAAATTCCTAAAAATACAGAAGTATTTGGTCGCACTATAACCTATTATGGTTTTATTACAAATGTTATAGCAGATGGAATTCGAAGCGACGGTGCGCCCAGAATCGTAATAATGCTTATGACCGAAAATCAACATGTAATAGTAATAGGCGACCAGCTAAGCGATGTGGTTGGAGATGAGTTTTTGCGAAACGAATTTATGGATTTTGTAGCTTCCATAAGGTTTTTGGAATAGGCAAGACAACATCAATCCTCACGACATTACTTAAGCATAAATTGTTGCCACTGGCAACCAAATTACAAAGCGCACAGCGCGGAAAGAGGTACTTATGGAAAAAGTAAAGGCTTTTTCAACCTGTGGAATGATATGCGGCGCAATATTAGTATTTATTGCGCTGGGTGTTATGTCCAATATACCAAGTAGCGAAATAGGTGGGCTTGCGTCTACTTCCCAAAATGGCAGACAAGATAATAATGCCGTAAGGTATGTCGGAGGCGATGCCTACAATTTTATAATTGAAGCTAGCATTCGCGGTGGAGAGATAGCGGGAAGAACCTCTGCAACTGCAATACTTTTGGTTGGGGGCTTGATTATCTTCTTTGGGTCTTTAATTTCCCTTGGCTTTGCCTTAGACAAGAGTAAAAATGACAATATTTTAAATTCTCCTGCATTGGCGCAGGTACAGCCACCCGTTGAAAATGAATTAGGTGATGCGCCCGCAGAAACCCCGACAGCGGAAAATACTTAAGCAATAAATTTGCTTGCCGCTGGAAAAATTAGTAGTCTCCTTCTACCCTAGCTTTCATCTGCCTAAACTTTTCCTTAACGGCCTCTTTTGTTATTTCACCTTCACTGTTTTTATCTTTAGGATTGATAACATCTGCCCAGCGTGGGAAAGTAGGTTTAGAGTTCTTACCGCTGCCGCTTGTAAAATTACGACCAGCACCAAGCACCCATATGTTTTCGGCAACGTAGTTGTAAAATTTATACTGCGTACTTAGCTGCTCAAATTGGTTTTTTCTGTCAGCGATTTCCCTTTCAACTCGGGCTTCGAGGTAAAGGGAATATGCGGCAATTGGGAGTGGTTTTGACTCTGCAAGCCAGATAATTGCGTTCTTGCATCCAATATGCCTAACCGTGGAAAAAAAACTTGCATTACCTTATCCTTGATAATACATTCGTAAATGCAAGATATTGGCACGTATGCGGCTTCTTCCGGCTCGATGCCGAAAATGTCTGCGATTATGCCAAAAACAAGATCTTTTTCGTTCTTAAACAAAAAGTCCAGAGCCGTTTGCAAAATGTTTTTGCCTGCTTCGTTTAGCTCCTTGCCTTGTTTGCCCTGTGCTTCTTTTTGCTTTGTTTCTAGTTCTTCCAGCTTTGACAGAAGCACTACTATGTTGGACGATATACGTTCGGACTTATCTAAGTCCAAAACTTTTGACAATGTTAGGCGCATAAATATTTGCTCTAACCTGTCGACCTGAATCGCCTTTGCTTCTAGTTTGTCAACCAATTTGTTCATGTCAAACATTTTAATCTCCTACTTTCCGTCTATATTGTATTTCAGCTTAATAACGGACATCTTTTGCCCGTTATTAAGTTGAAATACTTTTTTATGCTCTAGGAAATTGCTCTGTACGAAACGCGCGGCGCGGGAAACGTTCGCTTCACTCACTGCACCTAATGCGGCGAAGCCGCTTTTTAATGTTAATTATGCTCCCATTCCGTATGTCGGAGGCTGTGTTTGATTTTCTTCGTTACGGAATATTACTATTTCGTATGGCGCGTATGACAGGTCTGCAAAATCGTTGTTAAAGCCTGTAAACGTTACCGGCATAGCCGATTCGTCGTTATCTTCGCCTGGGAAGTCTGCTTCGCCTACATTCATTGGGTTGTACAATGTAAACAGTATTAATGCGCCATCGGCACGTTCCCTTGCCCATGTTAGGGACTTCATGTAATCTTCGTCCTTAATTCTTAGGCGTTCGCGTACAACTGTTTTACCACCCACTGTGGTTACATCGTTTGCCGGTACAATGCGCTTTAGGTTTTCTAGTGTGAATTCCAAAAGCGTTGTTTCCAAGCGTGGGTTAGCACTTCCCTTTATGGCATCTCCTTTGAAGCGCACGCGTTGGCCGTCAAACTCTACTTGACGCATTTCCGATTCGGAAACAAAATGGTTTCCGCCTCTGGTTATGCCCAGGCAGTTGTCGCTGTCCATTTCTGTGATTAGGCTGTCCAGCAGATTGTTGTAATCTGCGCCGGGGGCGTCGTAGATTTCCTTGAAATTTTCGATTAGAACCCCTGCATCTGGTAGTAGCGATTTAAAACCTCTTGATCTTGCTCCTGTTAACATTTTGCTCTCTCCTTTTGGTATGAAATTAAATTTCGAACGTTTGTTCGTGTTGTGAGAGTATTATATCACAGTTGCAAGCGGACATGGGGGACATAGCGGACGAGTTCTTATAATATAAAAATAGCACCTAAACTGTTGACCAAACGGTACTTGAAGTGATATTGTTTAAGCAAAGCATTTTAATTAATCCGCTATAGTAATTAAAGGAGGTTTAAGTATGCAAGTAGCTCTATCTGATTTAAAAGTTAATGTAGGTAAATATGTTGATATTGCGGAAACAACAGATGTTATAATTACAAAATACGGCAAGCCCGCCGCAAAAATAATCCGTTTTGACAAAGAGCCTTGGTATTTAAAAAAAATGCCAGAGCAGATTACAAGCGTTGATCAGCTTTTTGGTACCCTTCCAAACGACATTGTCCTTGAAGATGTGAAGGCAGAGAGGTTATCAAAATGATTGTGTTGTTAGACACCAATATAATTATGGATGCGTTGCAGGAGCGTTCGCCATTTGATATTCCGGCTAAAGAAATTTTGATTAATGGGCAAAACGGTAAGCTTACATGCCTAATTACGGCCAACGCGACAACAGATATTTTTTATTTATATAGCAAAGCCCGTGACATAAGCTCAGCAAATGCAGCACTTGACTTTTTGCTTAAAACGTATAGTGTTGTTTCAATAACCCATGAAGATTGTACGGCTGCTATATCCCTACCTATAAAAGATTTTGAGGATGCACTGGTTGCTGTCTGCGCTAAAAAAGCTAATGCGGACTACATCATAACCCGCGATGATACATTTTTGGCGGATGCTTCAACGGTTAAGACTATCTCGCCAAATGAGTTTGTTGTTAAGTATTTGCGGTAGGAACTATAATGCAAATAGACCTGTTTATTAACAGGTCTATTTGCCTACTTCTTCCCAAAATACCTAGCAACTCTCTTCCTAACAGAATCCGCAGAGGCTCTTTTGTATATCGCCTTTGCTACATCCGACCATCCTAACCCTTCTATATAACGCAGGGTTAATATTGCGCGCATTTGGCTGTCTTCTACAGATAAGATTGCTTTTTCTGCCGAGTCTATTAGTTGCTTGTTTTTTTCAATGTCATTGCGCAATGTTTCTACTTTTTTGGTGTTTGCGGGAACGCAGCCTTTAGGTGCTGTATTAGCTGCGTATTTAAGATAGCTGTCGTTAAGCTCTCGCTGCAGTTGGATGGACTTCGCCCTTATTTCACTTTTAAGGCCGTTTATTTCTTCCAACAGGCTAAGAGTTAGCAACATGGCATCCACAGCTACAACTATATCGCGACTCTTCGTATCGGTTGTATTCATCATACATCTCCTCCCAATCTTCACAGAAATCTCCGAATGTGGTGTAATCGGTAAAATTATCGCTTTGTTCATTTGCACAGTAGAAATCTTGACTGTCATGTTTGTTGAATCGGCAATTGCCGCAGAATTTTTGGTTCTCGTTGTTGTTCATTGGAAATGATCCTTTCTGTTTTAAGGTTTAATATTAAAATTTTATTTTTCATCTCGTATCGACACTGTCTAGTTCCGCATATAACGCGGCTTTGTTTTGTTCACCTTTTTGTATTCGCCAACTTGCTCCCTTTACTTCGTGCAGAGCGCACATTTCGGTAATTCTATTAAATATCCGCTCTGACGGGTCTCGCATTCCGGTTTTTATATCAACAATGGCTAGGTTTTCCCGTAATGCGGAAATGGTAAAGTTTGTGCTGATTATTGTGGGTTTGTTTGCCCTATAACGGGTATCTATAATTGCGTAAAGTTTTTCGTAAGCCCAACTGGTTTTATATTCCACACCTATATCATCGAGAATAAGCAAGCTTGCGTTGCTTATGGTGTTAAATACATCACGCTCACCCACATCGCCATACTTGTGGAAACTATCCTTGATTACAGCAAGAATCCGTGATACCGATATAGCCATTACCGCGTTGCCCAAGCGGTATAATTCGTTTGCTATTGCAAAACTTAGATATGTTTTGCCGTTTCCGGCCGTGCCATGGAGCAGCAAGCCATAGTTTTTTGCGGCTATGCTTTGCCATTTTTCGCAGTACCGTTTACCGAAGTCGTATATATCCCGGTTATCCGGCCGGTGTATCCAGTTTTCGAAAGTGGAGCCTAAAAAACGGTCATCCATTAGCGAATATGCTTGGAATTTATCTAACCTTCGCCTTAGGCCTCTTTCTCTGTCAAGCTCATCTTCCAACTGCTGTGCTTGGATTTGACATTCGCAAATGATAGGTACACGCCGTTTAACATCTAGTATCACAACGTCGTATTGGAGTGCGCCGTTGCAGGTTTTGCAACGTACAATTGGTAGGTTAAAGTCTGCTTTCGCACCAAAATTTGCTGTGTTTAAAACGGAGCCTTCTTTGACTGTGTCGATATTAGCCGGACATGATGTTTTTATAGGGGTCGTTTTCTCCGCCGATTTGATAATTTCCGCCATTGCTTGCACGATTGCCTCCTTGCTGTTTTTTTGTTTGAGGGCTAGTGTAATGCCCGTTTGTATTTTGGGTTTTTGTAAGCCAGGAGTTTATAAATGCATTTATACCTCGCTTAGTTTTTCGTTTCTGTGGATTGGCATCTATCCAGCCTTTCATGTTCCTTAACTGCTGCGGGATATCAACCGCAGGGTATAGCCGCGCCCATGCAGCCACTTGGCTTTGATACACCATATGCTCGGTTCCATCGTTCAAAAGTAGGGTGATAGCCGCAGTGTCTGCCCCCTGTTCCGGCTTGGTTTTGATGGTGGGTTCCGCATGTTTTGCGCCAGTGTTTATACTCGCCTTACTTTTACTATCTTTGCTTGAGTTAATCTCATCTACGCTTCCAAATGGTAGCCCGGTGGTGGTTAGATGGTGGTCAAGTGGTGTGCTGGTTTGTTGCTTTTGTACGCCGATAGCAATGTCGCAAATAAGCATGTAGTGGCCGTTTGAATCCTCACATAGCAAGCTTTTTTCATCTTTGTACTGGGTGGGTTTATAACGGTCGTTTCGTATGTAATTGTGTGATTTCCAATGTCTAATCACTATTACGCCGCTTTCAAAAGGAATTACAAACCCTTTTGCAACAAGTATTTTTAGATCGTCGTCGTGTACACCTGTTACTCGCATGATGCGTTTTGGGCTGTTTACAAACCCGTCATCATCGCCGCGCATCCCCATATCGTAGTACAAAAGCCTTGCCGATATGGGCATGTCCAGAAATAAATCGCTTTCTATTATTGTTTTTGCAAACATCCGTCTTTCTGCCACGGTATTTGGTCCTCCTTAATTTTTAATCTTGTCCTTGTGCAAATTAATTGGTATAATAATAGAACAAAGGTTCTTGTTTTGTTAATAGTATAATTCTCAATATGAGAATTGTCAATGCATAATTCGCAATTTGCGTATCTTGTGGCGCACACAAAAAAACAACTTACTTTGGTAAAGTTGCAGGAGGAGGGTTTTTAAGGTATGTACGAGAAAATTTTTTCAATGGCAAAGGAAAAGAAAGTATCACAAAAAGAGCTTGCGCAAAACATTGGAGTAAGCCCCAGTGTTTTATCTGACTGGCGGAGTGGCCGTCTCAAGCCTTCTGCCGAGGCAATCTCTAAACTCGCTAAATATTTTGGTGTAACCACCGACTATTTATTGGATCTAACCGACACACCCCAAGCGTTAAAAATCCCGGATGTTTTAAAAAGCGTCCCTGTAGCGTTCCACCGTGGCGAATTTGAAGATTTAACACAAGACGAAGTGGATAATTTGGCAAGAATCGCGGCAGGGTACAAGGCCATCCGGCAAAGTGAGAGCTCATGAATAAGTTAGAATATTTATATGAATTTGCGGCAGAAAATTCTATTTGCATTGTTAACGATACGTTCAGCAAAACAAAAAAAGCGGCGTGCATACACCTAAAGCCGGATAAGCTTATAGTGTTAGACATCGCAGCCATAGAATCTAAAGCAGAAGAAACGGTGCTACTAGCAGAAGAATGCGGCCATTATGAAACAGGCAGCCTTTATATAATAGAAGCTACATACAATACCGCCGTAGCCCGAAGTAACCGCATAAAGTACGAAGCAATGGCAAAACGCTGGACATACAAGAATTTCCTAAAACCTGATGAAATTGAAACCGCGTTTCGGCTAGAAGGCAGCTTTGGTGAGGACGCGGTTGCGGCGCATTGCGGTGTACCTGTTGATTTTTTGCGCAAAGCTGTGGAGTATTACCGCTCTACCGGGGTGGTATTTAGTTTTGAATGCAATGCCGACAGTTGTGCGTAGCGTTGTATCTAAGCAGCTCTCCGATAAGTAAAAAATGTCAACTGGTGACTCACAGTCACCAGTTGACATTTGCCACAGTAATACCCCCTAAAATATTGCAACCGGAATTCCTTCATACTTTATATCTTCCGGTATATCCAATATTTGAGTAACCCTCTGCTCCGAAATGTTAACCCAAACTTCGACTATTGCCTCGAGGTTGTGTACATTAGTTAGCAAATTTGATACGAGCACCGCATCGCTTTCCCTAAGGTTGACTCTTGTAATTATAACCTTAAAATAATTAGGATCATAATTTCTCGGCGAGGCATGACCGCGCCCTCGTTCGACACCATTCATAGGGATCTCTGCCGCAAACCATGTAGTTGGCAATATATAATTGATATACATCGCATCATACTCATGCTCCGAAAGTATATAAACCACTTCGCTATCTGACTTAACGATATGCATGATATTGTTAATGCTTTCTCTGGACATCTCACCAATTGAAATATTAACGCTATTATTAGTGTATGTGGAATGTAAACTATTAATTGATATGGTTTGCAGTCCTCTGGCCGTGGCCAAAACAATAACTAATGCCGCAAAATAAGTTGCTATTAAGACTAACGTCTTATTTTTTTTGGACTTAGGTAAGTATAAATTTGTAAAAGGTACTATACGAAAAGGGAGGAACATGTTAGTTTTATTTTTGTAATCAATATAAGATTGTCCAAACTTAGCGGTACATTCTCTTTCTTCTAATTTCGCCAATAAATAATAAGCAAAAACCATTGTCACAAACATAATTGCGCTAATAAAACGCGGCCACAAAATTAGCAGCCCAAAACTGCATATTATAAATGACGCGTATTGGGGATGTCTGACAATATTATATATTCCGCCGGTTACAACACCTTTTTTTGTTAACTTACTATAGTAAACTTGAAAAGCACCTATGCAAAAAGCTAAAAATCCTGTAATTGCAAGCACCCCGCCAGTTGTTACTAAGACATTGACAAAAGTCGAAGACGTATTACGCACAACATGGGGCAAAAAAAAGCTGTTGAGCCATGATAGAATAGCGTTGTTATTAAAAAAGTTAAGCGCGGGTGCGTACACCGAATAGAAATACACGGCAAATGGGCTGGCCATATAAAGAAATTCGAAACCGATAATGATGTAGAATGCAGCCGCACTCCAAAAAGTTCCTTTAGCTACAGTGTTTTTTGTTTTCATCACAGTATCCTCCATGAGATTATTTTTGGTGGATACAGTATCTCACGCGATTCTTTGAATTAGGTTTGAAAATAATATTATAATAAATGGTAGGTGAAAACAAAGTGAGAATTTTACTTGTCGAAGATGAGATAAGGCTTGCGGAAGCATTGGAATATATTCTAAAAAAGCAAGGATATATTGTTGATGTTGCTGATGATGGCGCAATTGGACAAGATATGGCAGAAACAGGCATTTATGGAGTAATTATTTTAGATAGAAATTTACCAAATATTGAGGGTGTCGAAATTTTAAAGCATTTGCGTAAAAGGGGCATAGCTACACCTGTGATTCTCCTAACGGCTAAAGATACTGTATCTAACCGGGTAGAAGGATTAGACGCCGGGGCAGACGATTATCTTATAAAACCGTTTTCTAAAGACGAATTGCTGGCAAGGGTGCGCGCCCTCTCTCGCCGCTCAAAAAACCTGCAAACAAGTGATGCGCTTTGTGTTGCCTCGCTGTGTTTAGATACGCGTTCTTGTGAAGTGTCGATAGGTGTGGACAAAGTAAAGCTAACTGTTACAGAGACGCAGCTATTAGAATTACTAATGCGCAACAAAGGCCAAGTGTTAACAAAGGAGCAAATATTAGATAGGATTTGGGGCTTTGAAAAGGACGTTGAACTAAAAAATGTCGAACTTTATATATTTTATCTCCGTAAAAAAATTGCATTTGAAAAAGGTGGCACTGTTATTGATACAGTTAGAGGCGTGGGATACAGATTAAAGGAGATATTGCCATGATAAAAAACCTTAGAATGCGGTTTATACTTTTTAATGTCTTGGTAATTAGCAGTATAATAATTATTATCGGGTTGTTTATATTTGTGGGATCGCATAGCGATTTGCCTGTGTATAGATATGTAATACTACTATCAATTACTATTTTTATGGTATTTGTAGGCAGCTTGATTTTGTCAAAAATGGCTACCCGTCCGATACAAGAGGCTTGGCAAAAACAGCTTAATTTTACCGCCGATGCTTCGCACGAACTGCGCACTCCAATAACCGTAATCCAAACTAACTTAGACTTGGTTATGGACAACCGGGAGCAAACAGTCGAAAGTCAAATGAAGTGGTTGAAAAATATTGAGATGGAAAATAAGCGCATGGCAAAGCTAGTGGGTGATCTATTAACACTATCTCGCGCCGATACACACCAGCAAATGCTCGAAAAAGAAACGTTTATGCTTAACGAAACCATTTCGGAAACTTTCGAGTCTTTTGAACCGATAGCAAATGAAAAAAATATTAAGCTTAATGTAAATATCGGTAATAAAATTACTTTCTGTGGTGATAGGAAACGAATTAAGCAACTTATTGTAATCCTTTTGGATAATGCCATAAACTATACCGATTCCGGTATGATTACAGTGGATTTAACACAATGCGAAAAGAAAACAACAGTTATTGTTTCAGATACCGGCTATGGAATTGAAGCCGAGCATATTAGCAAAATATTTGACCGTTTCTACCGTGTGGAAAAGACAAGGAGAATAAACCAGGATGGCTTAGGGCTTGGGTTATCTATTGCCAAGTGGATTGTACAAGAGCATGGGGGAGTAATTCGAGTAACAAGCGAGCTTAAGGTAGGGACATCTTTTGCAGTGCATTTCCCGAGCAATTAATATTGTTGCCTCGTCAATAAAATTGTATCGAAATTGGAATTGGTGAGCGAAAGTGCTCCTTAATTACGAAATATTTTCGCTCGCCCTATTTCATTTCGGCACAGCTTTAATGACGCGGGGGTTCTAGTCTATTACCATATTGATAAAAACAACAGACATGCTTCGAAACAGGTTTCATTTTGAAGCTGAGATGCCACATATTGTACATATTTTTGCTCTGGTTGAACAAACTAGCACATACTATGACAAAATGGGGGCATGATCATCATGATTCTTGCAAACAACAGGAAAACTATTAAAAAAATTGTAAGAATATTAAAGGCCGTTGCAGTATGGCTTATCATTATAGCTATGTTAACTGATGCGTCTCTAACTATAGCGTCCCAACAGCCAAATGAAGAATACCAAATACCGCCCACACAAATATCTGACGAGCCCGATTACGACTATACACCCTATTGGTACGGCGACGATACTCCCGACGACGACTTTTATGATTTAGACCCGGACGCGTACTACATGCAGTACGAAGCATTTGATCCATACTTCGAAGCTCCGCCAATACGTATGTCAAATATCGAAATAGCCGCATATGCCGAGGCCGAGCTTGAAGACTTTATCCCCATAAACAATTGGCAGGATTTACGCGCGTTCCTAAACGGTACTCTTGGCAGTAATGATGACCATTTTCGCTTGATGGATGATATTATCATAACCGGGGGAGTGGGCACCGGAGCCGGTACCGCGGATACCGCAAATGGACAGTTTTTAACATCCGGGCGTCCGGGTGTTTTTACCGGTATTTTTGACGGTAACGATCATACTATAACAAACCTAAGATTGCGTGCCACCCGCACGAACGGTAACTTGTCTCCTTCAGTTCTGGGAGATACATCTGCGGTAGGTGTCGGTTTTGTTCAACAAGCGGGGCATGGCGCGGTAATACGAAACGTCAGCTTTATAAATATCGGTACTGCGGATACAACTAGGGCCGTTCATTTTACTGCCGCCAGCAACCGTGGCGTAGGTATAGTTATAGGCTCCACCGCAATTACACCCGGGACACGTTCTATCGTTACCGTTGATAATGTGCAAATTTTAGGGCACCAACAGATGACACAAGCTGCAGGCAACAGTACTGCGGGAAGCTGGGGCGGCTTAGTTGGCCGGGTAAGCGACGGAACTACGTTAAACATGAGAAATGTTTCCGCAGGGGATATGGCTGCCGGCAGCTTGGAAATACACATGTCCGGCGACACTTCTATTGTTAATGCCGCCGGCGGCTTGGTTGGCTCTGTTGGTACCGCAACAGGAAGCGGCGGAAATCTAAATATAACAACCACCGCCGATAATGGGCGTAATTGGGTTAACGTAGATATGCGCGGTAATACGCGCGGTAATGCAACGCCCGCTGCCGCTACAACCGCTGGGCAGTCATCTTCCGGTGTGCACACTACCAGTGGCCCCAACTTAGGTGGCGGTGTAGTAGGTTTCGTGTTTAGCGGCCACGCAAATATAGAAAATACAGGCGTTGTATCACTGCGAAACGCAGCAGATCCGCTGCGCATACGCCAACAGGCAGGCGGCATAGTGGGCGGCAGCAATGCCAGAAGTACAATTCGACTCCAAAATGTAGAAAACCATGCCGAAATTCAAGTAGTTATGTCCGGCGGAGAAAACACCGCTAACGGCAGAGCTGGCGGTCTTGTGGGACGTGTGGCGGGAGTTTTGCATATCTATAATTCCAGAAACCACGGGCTTGTAAGACATCAAAATACCAACCCTGCAATTGGCGGGCTTTTGGGCTATTCGGGCACATCATCCATTGTTGTTATCGACGGTAGCAGAAACGAAGGTTCTTTGCGGAACCAGCACATTGGATCTTCTACCGGCACCGGAACACACCATGAAAGAAACCTAAACCCCGCTGCCGCAATGGGTGGTATAGTCGGTCGGTCGCGCGGGCGTTTAACAATTACCAATACCATAAACGCGGGCACAAATACAAGCCCGCATATAAGAACAATAGGCTTGCCGGATAACACCCCAGCCCAAAATACGGCGGCCATTAATGCGCTACGAGAGCAAGGCGGTTTTGTAAATAAAGCGACTGTAGGAACTGCGGCTCAGGGCAGAAACACACGAATAGGCGGCATTGTTGGCCGTGTGCATCCGGTAGGTGGACAAATTGTTCGTTTGGATAATGTCACCAACTACGCGGCTGTTAATTCGGGCTCGGTTGCCAGTAACTCAAGGGGTTCAGCAGGTGGTATCTTTGGTGAAATAATGCCACCACCACGTGGTTCGGCCACTATAACACTAAACAATATTACAAACAACGGAACAATAACCGGTGGTATGGAATCCGGGGGTATTATAGGCTGGGCTCGCCCTGCCAATATAACAATACAGGCAGCTACCAACAATGGCAATATTGTTAGATCTACCGGAAGTATGCCCACAGACGCGGGTGGTATTATAGGTCGTGCTGGTGGTGCCGGTTTGCGTATTGAAAATGCCCGAAACAACGGCCATGTAAATGACGCACAAGTTCGCTTGGCGGATACTGTTTTAGGCGCAACCGACGCTGGTGGTATTATAGGCCGCAGTACCGGCGCACGTTTACAAATAAACAATGTTGGCAACAACGGAAATATAAGAGGTAACCATAACACAGGTGGCATTGTGGGCTTTGCAAACGGCAACGATGCGACAATTAACCTTGCAACTAACCGCGGCTACATTTACGCCTCTCGCAACGGTGGACAAGCAACAGCAGGCGGCATTGTAGGCAGAAGCAGCCGCCGCAATATGGTTATACGAAACACCGGTAACTTCGGAAACGTACGCATGAGAGGCGTTAATAATAATAGCGACGGGGTAGCAGGTATTTTAGGCCGCAGCCACGGAGCCAACACACGTGTGGAAGCCAGCTTTAACCAAGGCTTTATAAGCGGCAGAAATTCTGCCGGTGGCATTGTGGGGCGCAACCAGGGCGCGTTAAACATTACAGATGTTTACAATATCGGAACCGTAACTGGCGGCAGTGCAGGCAGCGACAGATCAGGTAATGGTATCTTGGGGCGGCGGCGTACGGGTACTGTTCGTATTACACGCGCGTGGGTTTCTGCTCGTGTTGGTGGGTATGCTGTTGCTACAAACCAATCCGGTACAGGCCAGCAAAACGCAAACGGTTCTGTTACAGGCATAATTTTCTCCGGTGTATTTGTAGATAGTTCTACGTTTACTCCAACCGGTACAGGTTATCAGCCTGCAAACCCGGCAGCACAGATAAACCGCAATGGTGTAACTTTAGTTGATACAGAACTATTGACAGGCGGCTTATTGCCAAATTTCAATGGCGGGCAGTGGCGCACCGGCATAGATGGTGTTGGCCGAGACTATAAAAGAACGTATCCCTATTTCAGTTGGCAAATAGAAGGCGGGGGTTTGCAGCAGCCTTTCTTTGGGTTTATGCGAGCATTAGAAGATGACGCGATAGAGGACGGCGCAGTCCCACGCTATCTGCCGGTAATGGATATATTCCGTTTAACAAACCCTACGGTACGGTTTTCCTTTAGCCAATGTCAAGATTTTGGCGAATGCGGGTTTGATGGCGATGAATACGGACTGTTTAGTACAGAGGGCATAACCGTATTTAAAACGGACGCACCGGGAAGGTTTATTTCTGTCCCCGCGAGCAACTCTGTAAATGTAAGCCAGACAGGTTACACATCTGTAGGGCTTATAAGCGAAAACGGTGTTGTCGGTTTTGAGACAAGAGAAGTCCGCGGACGCCTTACCATACAAGGTTACGATCCTCTTTTTGAAGGCGATCCTCGTTATTATATTGGGCATACCGCCTTTACCATAGTCAGCACCGACGCAGCCGATGTAAGGCTCAATCGCGAGTTCTTTGAACTCGATTGCACCGAGGGCAACTGCGATACTATGCGCGGCATTGGCATTATTCGCTTTAATGTAAACGAAAGCGGCCAAATTGAAGATGGGCTTAGAGTAAGAAGCGGTATAGGCCCCGGCAACATCGCTTCCCCCACCCCAACACCGGCACAACTGTCAGACTATACCGTAGTTAGAATAACAGCACTCGGCTATGCCCCCGTGTATCGTATTATTTATAATGGCGATCTAAACCAATTTGGTCGGGGCGCGATTAGCGTGCCTATGGAAAGAGTGCCATTCCCCATAAGAGTATGGGTGCCGCAAACGCCAATTGATGAAGACGATTATGAAAGTGATAATATTCCCGGGCCACCGGGTACCGCGGGTTCGGTTGTCCCGCCTCTGGGTGCAAGGCCCGGCTTCCCGGTATTGGCCAACCACACACCGGGTAGTTTTCTGGCACTTGACCCCATACTAAGGCATACCAGTAATACTGGCGGGCACTCCCACGGTACCGGCGCGGATATAACCGATACAGTTGCGGGAAACGCGTATCCAAGTGGCCACTTCGATATGCGGTACACTATGTGGGGCGACACCTTTGAGGGTACAGCACCGCGGCATAGCACTAACACGATTGATTCCCTTAGGTTTGAACACTTACTTGACCGATACGCCGGTAGTTTTGTTAGTTTGGCTCCTGATATACACGAACCAGTTTTAGACTTGGATATTTATGTATCCAACCTTGGACTTCCGCTTATGTATTTCCGTTTTGTTGAAATAACCGGTTTTGACCAGTATGGTTACCCGATAACCCGCGACTTAACTATTGACGGCAGCGACCACACCACTACTAACCCAATGCCATATATACAACTTGATATACACAACTCTCCCGACCCATTTGTAATCCCCAATCGATTCCCTTCTACCGCCGCCGCTAACACAGTACACGCCCCCAGTCTTCCCATTACCAATACAACCGGAAGCGGTGCTGCATCCACTGTTGCTATACACCAGTTAGAGGCTTTGGAACTGAGAACACCTACCCCACATTTTAGAGTAGAAGGGATATCTGAAACCACTACTTTTAACGTAACAGATACGTTGGGGCGGTTTTTGCCTGCAAGTAATCTCGGAGTTTCTGAGTTTATCGAGTGGTTTTATCCCCTGGTCAATGATGTCGATACCGGTGAATTATTTACTTTTTCGACAACAGGAACCACTGTCGGAAACAGAGACACACGTATAGCTCAGTTAGAAAATGCAATAGCTGATGACCAGTTTAGAGACGATCCAATACTTGTCCGTACTTTAACCATTCCTCTTGTGCGCGTTCGCCCGGTTCAAATTCATGTTGTTGAAGAGATTGACGGTGTGCATGTGTTAATTCCACATGCGACATTGACACACAATGGCAATACGATAGAAGGCAATAACGGGATATTTACAACCAATGACGAAGACTTTAACTATTTTGCCGCAGATGCAACCGGTTTCTTACCAGAGTCTCGCAATTATTCTGGTGAAGCAATTGCAACAATTATGGCCGAAGATGGCTATATCACTATAATTCTTGAACGTAAACCGCCTTCCAGCATAACGTTTGTTACCGGTGATATAGATGAAGATGAATACGACGAATATCGTTTTGATCCTCAATCCGTGAATTATAGGTATACCGCAACCCGCCCGGATCCTGATCCTAGTCGTGCAGGTTATAACTTTGTAGGCTGGTTTGAAAATGAAGACGATGAGTATGAATTCGATTTTAACACAGAGATTACACAAGATATTACTCTGTATGCTCGCTGGGAACGTGCCCGTATAGAAGTCACATTTGTAATAGGTGAAGGCGGTGAAGATGCTGGCCAGTACCGTACTGTTGCTGTTGACTATGGCGACCCATTCCCGGATGTACCTGACGACCTTAGTTTAGACCCAGCAATTGGCTGGACCGGTGGCACTTGGAGTCCGGCTTTGCCGACTGGTAACGTAACAAGTGAGACAGATACTGCCTTTACACTTGAGTTTACACGTGTAACTGTTGATATCACTTTTATGATAGGTGAAGGCGGCGAAGATGCCGGGCAGTACCGTACGGTAACGGTATATTATGGCGATCCATTCCCGGATATACCTGACGACCTTAGTTTAGACCCCGCAACGGGCTGGACTGACGGAGTTTGGAACCCGGCTTTATCGACCGGTAACGTAACAAATGAAACGGAGACATCTTTCATCTTGGAGTTCACTCGCGTAACTGTTGATATAACATTTGCAATAGGCGAAGGTGGTGTTGATGCAGGGCAGTCTCGTACGGTTACCGTTAACTACGGTGATCCATTTCCCGATGTACCTGCCGACCTTAACCAGGCTCCGGTAACAGGCTGGATTAGCGGGGCATGGAGCCCGGTTTTACCAACTGGGAGTGTAACCACCGGAACAGAGACATCCTTTATCTTGGAGTTTGTTCGCGTAACTGTTGATATCACATTTACAATAGGCGAAGGTGGTGTTGATGCAGGGCAGTCTCGCACCGTCACTGTTAACTATGGCGAGCAATTTCCCGATGTGCCTGCCGACCTTAACCAAACACCATCAATTGGTTGGACGGGCAGAACATGGAATCCACTATTACCAACAGGTATCGTAACTACTGAAACTAGCACATCTTTCACACTAGA
>Ga0123352_10000494_pt1 | contig 48011 bp, 36 predicted proteins | sample TergutLab28metaG_FD_89700 | JGI IMG/M metagenome (GOLD analysis project Ga0123352, IMG submission 89700) | Labiotermes labralis P1 segment gut microbial communities from Petit-Saut dam, French Guiana - Lab288 P1 | ecosystem: Host-associated > Arthropoda: Insects > Digestive system > Gut ... | reverse complement strand
CGGCGGGAGACTTCGAAGCGGGTGGCTAGTTCTGGGGCGGTTATTTGGTTGTTTTGTAGGAGGGCGGTTAGGATGCCCATTAGGCGGTCTATTTTCATAAGTTTGTCCTGATTAGTTTATTTAAGGTTTTGTCGAAGGTGAATACTTTGGTGGCGTTTAGTTGGTTGTGTGCGTATAGCAGGCAGTCTACGAAGTCTAGGTTTTTGGTGGCGAAGGTGTCTAGGGCGAGTGTTACCACGGACTTGTTTTCTGTGTGGATGATACCATCCTCTAACAAGTCAATAAAAAGTTGGTGGATGCGTGTTTTATCTAATTTATAAACACCTTGTAAAACATATACCACTTCTGCAATAACTTCATTGCGAGCTAGGACTTTGTTTGCTTCAACAAAGTCCAAGGCTTCTTCCATCATTTTGATGTTGTCGCCTACCAGTATTCTTATTATCACATTTGTATCAACGAGAACCATGTTTTTCCATCACCGCCATTTTCCACGCTTCTTTTTCAAGTGGCACCAAGTCTGGGTTTGCATATTCATTTAGGATGCCAGCGAAATCACGTATTGTTTTTTTGGGTTTTTTTTCTGCCACTTCTTCTTCGATGGGGAAGATGATGACCTCTACTTTTTTGTTGTTGAAGCTTTCTGGCAGGGGTATTTCGTGTAGTTTGTCACTGTCGATTATTTGTCTTACATATTCCATAAAATCAGCTCCTTGTTTTTTGGTGTTACTTCAACCCAAGTTCTTTGACCAATTCTTCATGGGAAATGTATGGCTGGTATTCATCATCACCATTTTTGTAGGCATTAAAAGTTCTGACTTCTTCTTCGGAAGGTTCGTCTTCGGGGAAGCTAAATTGTATTCGGATTATTTCCCAAATTTTAATAGCATCTTCTTCGTCCATGACGGTAATTGCACCAAAAATCCTCTCTTTTACAGCGGACATAAAATTTCCTCCTATTATATATCTGACCACGGTTGTCAATGTCTATTATATTAATAATATTTCCAAGGGTATCAAAATGAACACGAAAATTACCTACACGTAGCCGAAAACCAACCTTGCCCTTTAGTTTAACTATATCGCCCATTGGTATTTTGCCAATTGCGGTAACAATTCTACTTTGAGTGGTTTTGTCCTGTCTTTGCAAAAATTTTGACGCTGCCTTGGAATATCTTATGTATTCCATTAAATCAGCTCCTTTTTGTTTGTGTCGTCTGTTGGACTGGGACGGGCAATGCCCGCCCCTACCGTGATGGTGGTTTCCCGTGTAGGGTGGGGTGGTTGTACGTGTGTGGGGTTGCCCGTACCAGTTTGTGGGGTTATTTTTTGGTGTCGATGCGGGGGAAAAGGGGGTCGCCTTTGGTGGGGGTGACTTTTTTGGGGAGTAGTCCGAAGGTGCTTGCGTCGTTCCAGGATGTGTTTTCTGTGATGTTTAGTTGACGGAAGATTTTGGCGGGGATGTTTGGCATTACGGGTTCTATTAGGATGGCGATTATGCGTAGGGCTTCTGCTAGTAGGTATAGGCTTCCTGCTAGTTCTGGTTGTTTGTTTTCTTCTTTTACCAGCTTCCAAGGTTCTACTTTGTCGATGTATTTGTTGGCACGGTCGATGACAGCCCAGATTTTGCTTAGGGCTTGGTCAAATTCCATGCGGTCGTAGTGGTGGCTGGCGTCGGTTGCTACGGTTTTGGTTATTTCTTCTAGGTCGCTGTCGTGTTCTGTTGGGGCTTGGGTGGAGGGTAGGGTGCCTGCGAAGTATTTGTCAATCATCCCGACGGTGCGGGATAGCAGGTTGCCTATGTCGTTGGCAAGGTCTGCGTTTATGCGGTTTATTAGGATTTCTTCGGTGTAATTGCCGTCTTGACCGAAGGGGACTTCTTTTAGCAGGAAGTAGCGGATTGCGTCTGTGCCGTAGGTTTCTACTAGGGCTGTGGGGTCGATGGCGTTGCCTAGGGACTTGCCGATTTTTGTGCCGTCTACGTGAAGCCAGCCGTGACCGAATACTTGTTTGGGTAGGGGTTGGTTTAGAGCCATTAGCAGGGCTGGCCAGATAAGGGTGTGGAAGCGGACGATGTCCTTGCCTACTATGTGGACATCTGCTGGCCAGTATTTTTTGTAGTTGGTGTCATTGTCGGACATGAAGCCTAGGGCGACGGCGTAGTTGGAGAGGGCGTCTACCCAGACGTAGGAGACGTGGGCGGGGTCAAAGTCTAGGGGGATGCCCCATTTGAAGCTGGTACGGCTTACGCATAGGTCCTCTAAGCCTTTGTATAGGAAGTTGTTTAGCATTTCGGTGGCACGGTTTTTGGGTAGTAAGAAGTTTTCGTTGTTGCGGATAAGTTCTGTTAGTTTGTCTTCGTATTTGCTTAGCTTGAAGAAGTAGGCTTCCTCGTCAATTTCGACAACTTCACGTTTGCAGACGGGGCAGAGCTTGCCTTCTTCTAGCTGTGCTTTGGTTTGGAAGGCTTCGCAGGGGGTGCAGTATAAGCCTTTGTATGCCCCTTTGTAGATGTCGCCTTGTTCGTATAGCTGGTTGAAGATTTTTTTGACGGCGGAAATGTGTGCGGGGTCGGTTGTCCGCCAGAAGATGTCGTAATTTATGTCTAGGGTTTTGAAGAGGCCCTGTGTTGTGTTTGCGACTTCGTCTACTTGTTGTTGGGGGGGTATGCCTGCTTTTTCCGCTGCTTGTTCTATTTTTTGACCGTGTTCGTCCATGCCTGTTAGGAATTTAACGTCGTAGCCACGTAGGCGTTTGTAGCGTGCCATGGCGTCCGCCGCTACGACTTCGTAGGCGTGACCTATGTGTAGGGTGGAATTGGAATAGTATAGGGCGGTGGTGATGTAATATGTCTTTTGCATTTTTATGCCTCCTAAAAGTTACATATGTTCAAATTCTTTGCAGGTTTATTCTCCATTATACAACACAATCCTTGTTACTTCAAGGGTTTTGCAAAAAAATGCCCTGTTCTATTTGGGAACGGGGCGGTTTGTGTTTTTTATGTTAAGGTTTGAAAAAGTGCTTGCAAAGTAGACCTTGGATGATGTATAATCATCTTTAGGTCTGCGATGTGGACTGGGTAGCACGCAATGGTGTACGTTGGGGAAAACGTTTTGGCACCATTGCGTGTTTTGGATTTACCCATTGTCCAGTGACAATTTAACCCCCCTCAGGTTTGGGGACAACAACATTATACATTATTTGATAAATGGTGTCAAGGTTTTTGTTTGAAAATTGATAATTAATATAGTGCATATCGGACAAGGACGGGCAATGCCCGCCCCTACCACGCAATGCTACCCCTTGACTTGGGTGGTTGCGGTACATGGTAGGGGCGGGCATTGCCCGTCCTTGTTCGGTGGCTTTTTTGTTTGGGGATTTTGAAATTGGAGAGTAAATGTTGGTCGTGGATGTGGTATTATATTAGTATATCTTATTATACAAAGGTGGTTTATGTGAATTACATAAAAGAACTTAACGCATTTAATGACTGGCTGGAAACCAACCAGCCCAGCCAACAGGAAATCCTTTTGTGGTTTGCCCTTATGCAGGTTTGTAACAGGACTGTCTGGAAAGAGGAGTTTAGTGTGGCTGTTTCTGTGTTAAGCAATAAGACTGGGGGGATGTCTGCCAGTGCTATTGAGAGGGCGAGGGCGGGTCTTACAAAGCTTGGGCGTATCACGTGGCGACCCCAAGGCGGGGGTCGTGCCTCCCTGTACAGCATCATACCTTTTGTCCATCTGACAGAAGCGTGTGACGAAGGCATTAATAAACAAAACCAGATTAAACAAAACGAAACAAAAGAGAGAAAGAGAAAGGCGACGGCACAGCCGTCTTGCCCCTCTGTGGCAAAACAGGTTGTTGAATATCTTAATCAGGTGCGGGGTACACAGTACAACCCGCTGAACAAGTCTACCATAGCTAAAATCAACGGATGGGTGAAAGAGGGACACAGTCTCGAAGACTTCATTACAGTGGTTGATAAGAAGGTGGCAGAGTGGGGGACAGACCCCAAGATGATGGGGTATTTGCGACCAGAAACCTTGTTTGGCAGTAAGTTTGAGGGGTATTTGAACCAACCTTGGGGGGCGGGGAAGGTGCTTAGTCAGACAGACCAGACCATTCTTGGCATGATGGCTAGGGGTGAGATTGTGGAAATGCCGTCAGAGGTGGCTTTGATTGGGGTTAAGGAGGAAAACAGATGGTAGACAAGGGGTTTGCGGTTTTGTTTCGCACGTATAGCAATTTGTTTGGGGTTAGTTTTGATGATGCTAAGATGCGGGACTGGCATGATGTTTTGGGGGAATATGCGGTGGACAAGCTGTTGCTGGCTGTTAAGGATTTGGCGAGAAGTCATGCTACTGGGTTTCCGCCTACTATTGGGCAGATTGTGGAAAGGCATGATGCGATGAAAAGTCGGCATTTTGGGGATTTGGATGAAAGGGCTAGGATGATTGGTCAGAAAAATGCGGAGGGGGTTAGGTGTGATGTTTGTGGTAATAGTGGTTTGGTTTTTTATAATTTGACGGAGGATGGGGAGAGGTTTTTGCATACGGCACAGGGGGATGGGGGGATGTATTTGTGTAGGTGTTATTGTCCCCATGGTGTGGATGTTAGTAAGGTTGCCAAGGGGTATGTTGATAGGGGGAGTAGGTATTATAAGCGGACGGTGGATGAGATGTTTTCACGGGAGCAGATAGAGAGGTGGTGTGGGCGGTTTGATTTGGGGCAGAAGAAGGAGTATTATGGGGGGATGGCGGAGCTTGTTCGGCAGGGGGGGAGGATATTTGATTTGAAGGGGGTTTGATGGGGGGTGTTATGAGGGATAGTGCATATCGAATAAGGACGACCAATGGTCGCCCCTACCGTGGATGATGTGTTGTCCGATTTGAAATATGTTTTGTATGTTAAGGTTTGAAAAAGTGCTTGCAAAGTAGACCTTGGATGATGTATAATCATCTTTAGGTCTAACTATGTTAGGCTGGGTAGGCACGTAATGGCGGGGAGAGACTGTGACCGGTATCTGTATCCCGCCATTACGTGTTTTGGATTTACCCAGACTTTAGGATAGATTATAACATCGCCTAGATATAATTGGCAACAACGACATTATACAATATTTGATAAATGTTGTCAAGGTTTTTGTGTGAAAGTTGATAATTAATATAGTGCAAACAGGAATAGGACGGGCAATGCCCGCCCCTACCACGATTGTCGTTTAACCCGTATGTGGGTGGTGACTTTGTGATGGTAGGGGCGAGCATTGCTCGTCCTTGTTCGGTTGACGTGTTGTCCGAATTGTTTAGTTCTGCTCGCCTAGGATACGGCTTTGTTCTTCTTTCTTGAATTGGTTGGTGTATAGGGCGTGGTAGTGACCTTTCCTTGCTAGTAGTTCTTTGTGGCTACCCATTTCTAGGATTTTGCCATTGTCGATTACCAAGATGCGGTCGCAGTGGCGGATGGTGGATAGGCGGTGTGCCACAATAAAGCTGGTGCGTCCTTCCAAGGTTTTTAGGATGGCTTGTTGTATTTTGCGTTCTGTCTCTGTGTCGATGGAACTTGTGGCTTCGTCCAGTACGAAGATGGCGGGGTCGTTTATTATGGCACGGGCGAAGGAGATTAGCTGTTTTTCGCCAGTGGACAGGCGGTTGCCACCTTCGCCCACGTCGGTGTCGAAGCCTTTTTCCGTTGCCATTATGAAGTTGTAGGCGTCTACGGTTTTGGCGGCGTTTTCGATTTGGTCGTCGGTTGCGTCTAGGTTGCCGTAGCGGATGTTGTCACGGATTGTACCAGAGAATAGGTGGGGGGATTGGAGAACGTAGCCAAGGCTGGATTGTAGCCAGATTTGGGGGCGTTCACGGTAATCCATGCCGTCTATTAGGATTTGCCCTGTGCAGGGTTCGTAAAAACGGCATAGAAGGTTTATTATGGTGGACTTGCCACTGCCCGTTTCGCCTACAAGGGCGATTTTTTCGCCAGCACGCACGTCTAGGTTAAAGTTTGTGAGGACGGTTTCGGCGTTTTTGTAGTTGAAGCTTACGTCTTTGAAGGTGATGCGACCTGTTATTTTGTCCCAAGCCGTGCGTTTGGGGTTTTCGAAGTCGCCGTATTTTTCTATTACGTCGGGGCGGTCTACGATGTCTGGGGTGGATTCTAATAGGGATATGGTGCGTTCTGCACTGGCTTGGGCGGACTGCATTTCTGATAGTACGGATGCTACCATGCTTATAGGTTCGCTCATCTGGTTGGCGTAGGTTATGAAGATGAAAAGTACGCCTAGGGTTAGACCGCCTGCTAGGACGGTTGTACCGCCTGCACCTAGGACGAGGGCGATGCCCACACCGCCGATAAGGACGATTAGGGGGAAGTAGATGCCTGTTAGGGTTTGGGCGCGGATGCTTGCCTTTCGCATACCGCCTGATAGGCTTTCGAATTCGTCGAAGTTGCGACGCTCTCGCATTAGGGTTTTGGTGGTTTTTGCTCCTGTTATGCCTTCGTTGTAAGCCCCTGTTATTTTGGAGTTTATTTTACGGGACTCTCTGTGGGCTTTTAGGATGCGTCTTTGGAAATAGAAGGACACAGCAAAAAGCACTGGGAAGATGGTGATTGTTATAAGGGCAAGGCGAACGTCTACGATAAACATGAAGATGATGTAGAATAGTACCATAAACACGCCGTTTACAATGTCGATTGCACCCCATGATACAATGCGACCGATGCTTGATACGTCGGATGTTAGGCGTGCCATTATCCAGCCTGTGGGGGTGTTGTCGAAATAGCTGAATGACAGGGTTTGTAGATGGTGGAAGGCGGCTTCACGTACGTCTGCGGTTACGTCGCATTGGATGCGACCTGCCAGCCATACGAAAAGGTATGTCATTAGGGATTGGAAGGCGATAAGCACGCCTACCCCTGCGATGAAGGGGGGTAAGCCTGTTAAATCTCTTGTGTATTCGCCGTTTGTATATTGCAATTCTACGAAGTTGTCGATGGCGTAGCCCATGAGTAATGGGAAAAGTGCCGTGCCGATTGCCATAAGAATGGAAATTGCGAACATTTGGGCGAAGCGTTTTTTGTACTTTGCACAGAATTGGAAAAGTTTTTTCCAAGTGGCGAAGTCGAAACCTTTTGTGTAGTCTTGTTCTTCGAAATGGTGACTGCTCATTAATTTTTACCTCCTATTGTAGTGCATACAGGCATAGGACGGGCAATGCCCGCCCCTACCAATTGGGGGGGTGTTCATTTACATCACGGATTTTGGGATGTGTTGTGAATGCACATTACATCACGGACATACGCCATCGTGGTAGGGGCGGGCATTAACGGTTTTGACGGGACCCGTCCTTGTTCGATTGACGACACAGTTAAATCCGTTTTGCAAATATAAGCTTGTATACTGCATATGCCAACAACGCCCCGATTATCTGCATTGCTATGAAGATTATGCCGTGGGCAGGTCTTATACCCGATGCAGTGTCCGTAAACATCCTCGCAACCGTAACTTGTGGATTGGCAAACATAGTTGACGATGTTGACAATAGCTGACCACCAACCAACAACCCAATGATAATAGATACTTTGCCCGACCCTGTTTTTACCAGTAGCAGTATTGCTAATATAAGAATGAATGTGCCGAAAATCTCACCAAAAAACATATAGTCATTCCGCACATTATCAGACAAAGCAAGCACAGTGCCAACATCATCAAGAAACATAAGATGGCTGAACATTGTGCCAACTATGCCCCCAACAAATTGGAAAAACATGAAGAACATCGCTTTTGATGCCGTTATCTTCTTTTCAAAAAGCATTATCATGGTGACGACAGGGTTAAAATGCGCACCAGAAATGCGACCGAAAATTTCGATTAATGCACACAATACAAAGGCAACGGCGATGGCGTTTGCTAGAACCGCAACAGCCTTGGGGGCTTCAAAGACCTCTGTAAACATAATCATGGAGGACACCGACGCCATAACCAAAAACATCGAGCCTAGAAATTCGGCTGTAAGCTCACCCATTAAGGGCTGTTTGTTCATTAATATCTCTCCAAACTTATGGGGTTTCGTTTTTGCTGTGTCTGCTACAGGCATGGGACGGGCAATGCCCGTCCCTACCAATTGGGGGGTGTCAATTTACATCACGGATTTTGGGATGCGTTGTGGACGCACATTACATCACGGATTTTGGGATGCGTTGTGGATGTACATTCGTGTCATGGATATTTGACATCGTGGTAGGGGCGGGCATTGCCCGTCCTTGTTCGATTGACGATACCGTAAGTAGGCATCACTCGCCTGCTTCTTCTTCAAAATCTTGTTCAAGCATTGCTTGTATCTCCCAGATGCGTTTGTACAAACCTTCACGTGCAAGCAGTTCCTCATGTGTACCTGCATCTGCCAAGCCACCGTTTTCGATTACGAAGATACGGTCTGCGTTCATCAGCGTGGTGATGCGTTGAGAGATTATGAAGGTGGTTGCGTCGGATTTGTTCTCTGCCAGTGCTTGCCTAATTTGTGCGTCTGTTTCTGTATCAACCGCTGACAAGCTATCATCAAAAATCAACAACTCACTGTTTTTGATTAAGGTGCGGGCGATTGCCACACGTTGCTTTTGACCCCCCGACAGGGTTGTGCCACGCTCGCCCACAAGGGTTTCGTAACCCTCCTCAAACTCCGTTATAAAGCCATGTGCGCTGGCGGTTTTTGTGGCATCATACACCTCTGGGTCTTTCGCTTCGTCCTTCGCCATTTTAAGATTGCTCATAATGGTTTTGGAATACAAAAATGGCTCTTGCAACACCATGCCCACATTGTGGCGAAGATGCTGTTTAGAAATGTCCCGCAATTCCTTGCCGTTTATGGTGATGCTTCCGTTCTTATAGTCATACAAACGCAGTAAAATGTGCATAAGGGTGGATTTGCCACTGCCAGTCGCTCCAAGGACGGCTATTGTTTCACCACGTTTTACGGTAAATGACAAATTGTTAAACACCTTACGCCCTTCTTCGTATTCAAAGTCGACATTCTCAAACACAATGTCACCTTGCAAATCATGGGTTGTTGCCCCTTCCGTGTCGGTTTCGGCGGGTTCGTCCAGCACCTCATAAATACGCTCGACGGCAACCTGCATCCGCCCAAGGTCTGACAAAACACGCCCAAGCTGACGGACAGGCCACACCACCATGCCCGTAAACAAGTTAAAAATTACCAACTCGCCCACGGTAAGCGTGCCGTTGTACGTAAGAAACACACCAACAACAAAAGTTGTCATAATTTGGGCAAAGCACAAAACATCAGACAGACCCCAATACCACGACAAATACTTCATCTGCTTGAAGTCCAGCTCTCTAAATTCTTCGTTCTTCTTTACGAACTTATCAACCTCGAACCTAGCACGCCCAAAGGCACGCACAACACGGATGCCTGTGACGCTTTCTTGAAGCACCGCCTGCATTTCCCCGTCCTTCTCATCCGCAAGCTTAAACACCTTACGGCAATGCTTAAAAAACACATACGAAAACACAAAAATGATAGGCAGAAAGCCCATTGTCACCCATGTTAGGGTGGTGCTTATGGGTATCATCATCACAAGGGCGAAGGTTGTAAAAAAGATTGCACGGGCAATTTCCACCGTCTGCACTTGCAGAAAACGGCGGGTTTGCTCCACATCCGCTGTGCATCTTTGAATTAAGTCCCCAGCCTTGGCGTGGACATGATAATTATATGGCAGTTTCTGGATATGGTCATACAGTTTGTCCTTTATTCGTTTGGCAGTGGTTTCACCGAAATGTGAGATTGTACGGTGTCTGCCAAAGATAAACAAGCCAATCATCGCCGTCACAATTAAATGTGCGGCAGCTGTAAGCCAAATGTTTTCCCCCAAGGCTTCTATGCCACCAAGGGCGTTTATCAGCCACATGATGAAAATATTTGTCCCTTCAAAAGGGTAATTTCCGAGCACATTGTCAATGGTAATGCCGATTATCAAAGGGGCTGCAAAATTGGAAAATGCAGAGCCAGCAGAAAATGTCATAGCCACAAAAAACATCCATAAATGCCCTTTTGTTAGCTCTCTTAGTCGCTTAAATAAAATAGAAATCAACTCCAATTCTATGTAGATTTTTCAGCCGCACCTTTCAGCATAACACAAATCAAGTGAATTGTAAAGCTTTTTATGCAAACCATACTCAACTTGGTGGGTATCGTCAATCGAACAAGGACGGGCAATGCCCGCCCCTACCAATGTACCGCAACCACTCACGTACGAAGGTAAACAGCAATGTGGTAGGGGCGGGCATTGCCCGTCCTTGTTGGATTGACGATACCAAAATAACAAAAAAACCTCTTGACAGGCAAAAGATTTTGTGTTACATTGTATTTAGGTCTCTTTGACCTCCTTAGTAATCACTGTGATTGACCGATGACACACCAAAGTGCGTGGGGTGCTTCACTCCTAGAAAAAGTAACACCCCACGCACTCCATCGGTTAGCCTCATACAAGACCTAGGCTTATTATAACAGCCTAAGGTCTATTAGTCAAGCACTAAATTAAACCAACAAAGTAAAAATTTATGTCAAAAACTTCTAACTCCCTTGTCAACCCATGGCAGGGGATTTTTGTTAGTATTTTTACACACCAATAATTAAACAATAACATTGAGGTGTAGATATGAAAAGATGGTTTTTTATGACAATAATAATTGGGGCGTTTTTTGTTTCTGCGGGTTACATCAAGTGGTTTGACTTTGATGTAAACCTCGATATTATGAAGCAGGCATATGAATATGATGTTAAATCCCAGCGTGACGGCACAACACCGCTGGACTTTGTGCAGTTGCTGGCATATTCCGCCGCAAAAAACTGGGGCGACTTCCCCAAGCAAGGGCGTTGCAAGCATATAGACACCATTGTCACCCGCATAAATGAAGGCGAGCGTCTGCACGACATAACAGCGGAAATGGACTTGTATAAATTTTATTTGGAAGCTTATGGGGCGGTGCTTGGTGGTTTTGTGGGGGATTTTGAGGTTGAAGGGGAAAGGCGATATGGTCTAAAGGTGTTTCACCCCATTGCGAGGGGTTATCATTTCAGCCATAGTGATGATTTTGGTAATCCCCGCAACTACGGCTACAGCCGACCACATTTGGGGCATGACTTCTTCGGTTCAATCGGCACGCCTATCATTGCGGTGGAATGTGGCACGGTGGAAGCCTTGGGCTGGAACAGATACGGTGGCTGGCGTATCGGCATCCGAAGTTTTTGTGGCAAACGCTACTATTATTATGCCCACTTGAAGAAAGACACCCCATATGTCCAAGGGCTAAAAGAAGGTCAGAAGGTGCAAGCTGGCGATGTTATTGGCTTCTTAGGCAACACAGGCTACAGCCACAATGAAAACGTAAGCAATATAAAGCAGCCACACCTACACTTCGGTATGCAAATCATTTTTGATGAGGAACAAAAAGACGGCAACAACCAAATTTGGATTGATGCCTATGCAATCACCCGCTTCCTAAATCAAAACCGTATGGAAGTGGCAAACAAACAAAGAACAATAAAAACCAACAACTTTCCTTTTGAATAACAATACATCAATCCAACAAGGACGGGCAATGCCCGCCCCTACCACGACTGTCGTTTGCCACTTACATTATTGGTGATGCAAAAATGGTAGGGGCGGGCATTGCCCGTCCTTGTTGGATTGATGTATTAAATAATTCGCAAACACCAATTTGGCGGGCTTTACACACCTCCGCCAAATTTTTTTGAAATTTTTTTGAAAATTCTTGTAACGAAACCAAACTTGGTACGTCTAACCTATGAAGTGAAAGAGAGGGGGAGAAAAGTGGCTGCGGATTTCGAGCAGATGTACAACACCTATTACATGAAGGTATATTCCTTTGCGGTGACACTTACAAAAAACCAACACGACGCAGAAGAAATTACCCAAAACACATTTTTCAAAGCAATGACCACAGAGCGAAAAAGCCGTGGTGATGCGTCAGAGTTTACATGGCTATGTGCCATAGCAAAAAACCTATTCGTAGACGAGGTGCGAAAGAAAAAGCCCGTAGGCGACGTAAGTGCAGAAGTGCCATCAGACACCAACATAGAAAAGGCTTTGGTGGACGAAGATATGTCCTTACGCATCCACCAAGTGCTACACGGACTGGAAGACCCTTACAAAGAGGTATTCTCCCTACGGGTATTCGGAGAACTTAGCTTCAGCAAAATAGGGCTAATCTTTGGCAAAACAGAAAGCTGGGCAAGGGTGACACATCATAGAGCCAGACTAAAAATTCAAGAAGGGATGGAAGAATAATGAATTCAAATTGTGAGATTGTAAGAGATTTGTTACCCCTATATCACGACGGGGTTTGTGGAGAAAGTAGCAAGAAAATGGTGCAGGAACATCTGGCACATTGCGACCAATGTAACCAAATCCTAGGGAAGATTAAGGACGAAGGTATTATCACCCAAATCAAAAGAGAAGCAAGAGGGGTTGTTACCAAACACAAAAAAGCAAATACTGGAAAAATTGTCTTTTGGAGCATAAATGCTTTTATGGTATTCGTTTCGATTATTATGATTTTGCCTGTAATGATGTATGACGAACCGATGTTTCTGCTGGCACTGATGCCCGCCCTGCACGTTTCGGCTTTAATTATTTTCTTCATCGGTCGCCGTGTTAAAGGCAACAAAATGACACGCACAGGCGTTTGTCTGATTGCGGGTGCTGTGGTTATTTTCATAATCCAATTTGTTTTTGACCGACTTTTTTCAACGACAGGTTTTGTGGTAATTGCTGGTGTAAACCTTAGCAATTGGGAAAACTGGGAAACGGTAAACTCCAATATCAACCTAATGGCAACCATTTTTATTGGTATTATCGGTGCGGTTTTGACAGCTTTGGGAATTTCACGTGGCAAAAACCCAGCCTAATAATACACGGAAACACACACCATACCGACATCACCTATGTCGATGGTAGGGGCGGGCATTGCCCGTCCTTTGCCTGTTGACGATATTGTATAGGATTGTACGGTGTCGTCCACATAAATAGGACGGGCAATGCCCGCCCCTACCAGTATAGTGCATCCATCGGTTAAAAATGGTAATTCATTAAAACAATCAGCCAAGGGCGGAATTACGCATTATCTCCGCCACAATGTCTGTGTTGTCGTCATCAGCTAGGCGGTTTGGCTGTTCACGCCCACACTTCTCGCACCTATGCAGGATTTGCCAGCCCTTTGCACTATGACTAACCACCCGCACAGGGTGCATAACACCATGGCAACCATTAGCACGGTCACCAGGCAAATCATCCACATGAACAGAACGCAAACAAAAGGGACAATGATTACGTATCGTCCCTTTTTTGATTGCACTCACAAATTCACCGCAACTTATGCAGTTAAAATCAGTATTTTCCGTCTTGCGACCCATTCTAATCTTCGGTTGGTTGGTTTATACCCATCATTTGGTCAAAACCGGCCATAACAGCATCAAATGTACGCTGGGAAATCTCTGGCAAATCGCCACCCCATGCACGCTGCGCCGCTTCAAAACCAGCAATAAAAGCATCCCGCATAAGTTCCCCACGGACTGGGTCATCGCCAGCAAAGGCACGGGCAAAGCTTAAAATACGCTCTGATGTCTGCTCCACGCCAAAATAACCATCGTCAGCAATGTCACGCTGGGCTTGCAGTCTGGTGGCTTCGTCAATTTGTATCATGGTTTCGCCATTTACAATGGTGGCTGTGTGACCCTGCAAGTTCAACAAACGCTGAATCATCTGCTGGAAAGCCTCTGTCTGGCGGTTCATTTGGTTGATGGCGTTGTTAATATCACGCATATTAACGTCAGCCATGCTGGTGGTTGTGCGAATGTCCAAAATGTCCTGCGGTACGGTTTGACCGCCCAGAAGTTGGTTGTTGTTTTGGTTTGCTGGTGTGGCAGGTACGTTGTTTTGGGCGTTTTTGTTGCTTTGAACTGCGTTAAGTAGGTTTAAGTTGGTGTTGATGTCCATATCGAAAATCCTCCTTGGATGTAGTTATAATAGTATTTCGGACAAAGTTCGGAAAAACTTAACATACAATTTATTATCTGCGTAAAAAGTGGCTGACACAGAAAAGGACGGCAATCGACCACGACCGTCATTGCGAGCGTAGCGAAGCAATCTCCTGCCTGTAGACGAGAGATTGCTTCGTCGCTTCGCTCCTCGCAATGACGGGGTTTGCCAATAAAAAAGGACGGTCATTGACCGCCCTTAAAATTAACGCCCGCACTTTTCACAAGGTGGGTCTGCTTTTTCGAGGATAATTACTTCGCCTTCAAGTGTTACTTTCATGTTTGAGTCTTCTGATAAACCCAAAGCTTCTCTGATTTCTTTAGGGAGAATAATTCTACCTAAGTCATCAATCTTTCTTGTACCAAAGCCATTAGTTTCTTTTGCCATTTGGACATTCCTCCTTATTGTCTCCCCTTTTGATTAGTCAAGCAAGATTTGCTTGACAATAAGACCTAAGGTGGGGTATAATTGTCCCTAGGTCCTTTTGGGGCTGTGGTGGTGCTTGCCTGACTACTTTTGCTGAGTTGGTGTAGGCAAGCACTTTTAACAGTACCCCTATTCAATTGTGATGTAACATTTCCAGTATAATGCAAAACCTTGTTGCTGTCAAGAGTTTTTTGCAGAAAAACATAAAAAACACCCGTTCAATTTATTTGAAGGGTGTTTTTTATGTTTTTGCGGTATCGTCTGTCGGACTGGGACGGGCAATGCCCGCCCCTACCACGATTGTCGTTTACCCTGTATGTGGGTGGTGACTGAACATTGGTAGGGGCGGGCATTGCCCGTCCTTGTTGCTATTTACGTATACTTCCTAATCCGTACGTATTGCCGCCAATGCCGATATGCGGGTTGCCCTACGTGCAGGCAAAAAGCCCGATATTAGACCAACCGCAATAGAAAACACAAAACCCAACACATAAAGCCAAAGAGGAATAAAGCTGATATAACCAGCGGTTTGTGCTGGCATCCACGCAGGTGTGGTGGCAAAAAGCTCAAAACCTTCCAAGCTGTTTAATCCAAAGGAGATGAGTGCGGACACGGCAAGTCCTAATACACCACCCATAGCCCCAATCATGCTGGCTTCTAGCAAAAACAGACGGCGAACATCCTTTACCGTTGCCCCAATCACCTTCATAACACCAATTTCTTTTGTACGCTCATAAATAGACATTACCATGGTGTTCATAATGCCGATTGCCGAAATAACGAGAGAAACAACACCAATTGCAAGCAACATAGTTTGCAGGTTTTCCGTGGTTTCCATTTGACCAGTAACAATCATAGCGTCATACCACATCATGTCGGGGTTGATGCCCATTTCTTCCAATGCGGCAACAGCAGGGCGAACGTCTGATGCGGAATTTACAAGTACAATAATTTGGTCAAAACCTTCATTGGTGTCCATGATAAACCCAAAGTTTCCTTGGCTATCCATCCACATACCACCCATTTGAGGACCACCGCCCTGCTGGTCTTGCCAGCGTTGGCGGTCTTCTTCAATGCGTTGCACCTGCTCCAGTGGCATGAAAGTGCTGCTCATCATCTGCCAGTCCATACCATCGCCTGGGTCTAAAATACCCACACCGTTGATGATATATGGACGTATTGCCGCACTGCCTTGCCCAGGTGGCGCACCGCCTGGTGGTGGGGGTTGCCCAAACTCATGCCTATAACTGGCACGAAGGGGCAGGGACAGCAAGTCCACAGTGGTTTCAATTCCCATCATGCCCATCATCCAGTTGTTACCCTGCTGGTTTCTTGGGTTCATAAAACGGGATGGCACTTGCGAGCCGAAAACCATTTGAAGCTCGTCACTGTCAGTAAAGCTATGCCCTTCCATTGGTATCATGCCTAGGGGTTCCATGGCTTCTGGTTTTATGCCCACAATTTGCAAATTTGCCACATATCGCCCAGACACCACGTTAAGGCTGGAATTTAGCAAAGGGGTGGCGATGTGTACATAAGATATTTCGTTAATTCGTCTTACAACATCGTCATCCAGCGTATTAATATGGTCGGGGCTTTGTTGCCAAGGGCGGTGAATGTTTATCCGCAAGGCACGATGCCCCATGTCTGCCATTTGTTGTTCAAAGTTCATGTTTACGGCAACACCAAGACTAATCATTACAATGATACAAGTTGCACCAAAGATAACCGCAAGTACCGTTAGAAAGGTGCGTAGCTTGCGTTTGAAAAGGTTGCGTATTGCCATGGTTAAAAGGTCGGTTACTCTCATAACTTAACCTCCTTAAAAGTCGTCATAATCGTCTTCAAATTGTCCACGTCTTTTAATGTGACGGCGGATTAAGAAGAAGGTTAGTGTGCCAACACCAACAACACCAACGACAATGACAGCTATAATCCATGGTTGCAGACCTTCGCTTTCTTCTTCGCCCCATGGGTCAAAGCCACCGCCAAAGTCGCCTTCCATCGGTGGTCGCCCAAAGTCACCACCGCCAAAGTCACCACCCATGCCACCCATTACGTTAACAACATAAGGGATGCGAATTTCATGTTGTTCTGCCATGGCATCTTCAAAAGTGGCTATCATGTATACGGTGGTTGGGCCAGGCATTTCTGCGGTGATGCTTCCCCAGAAGTTTCCGAAATGACCTGGTTGCATATTGCCAAAAATTTCGTCAGCATTGCCCACATTAAAACCTTCGCCCTCAAAACGTACACGCACATTGTAAAGGTTAGAACGGCTGATGTTATGCACGTTAAAGCTTAGGTTTTGCGGAAAGCCCATCATCATGTCTGATGGTATGTTGGCATCACCAAGGTCAAGGCGAGCCACTTGGCGTACGTTTACGCCAATATCTTCTTCTGCACTTAACTGGTAGGCGTTGTCGTCTTCGTAGTCAAATCTAAAGCTGATAATGTGGTTCATTGCCGTGGCATCTGGTATGGCGAACATACGCATATGGTGGTCGTAAGTGCCACGTGGTGGGATTTCTTGTATGTGGAAGGTGTTGGACGCACCAACGGGGGTAAACACCGCAGAAGGTGTGGCTTGTTGGTTGTTCCCAGTGGGGAGACCCATAACCTGCCATGTAACACGAATGTTTTGTACAGAGCGGGTGGGGTGGGTGTTTTGTATTGTCAAATACAGGTCAAATTCGCTGTTTGCCATTACAACCAAAGGTTCAACGGTGTAATCGCTTATGATGATGCGTGGGCGAGAGCGGTTTTCGTCGTCATCATCGGGGTTGTAAACTGTAATGCCTGTGAATTGCTCGAAGGTCTGCCTTTCGTTGCCGTTGTCATATGCCAGCGTAAAGCCCACATTGTGAAAACGGCTGGTTGACGCTGATGTTGGGGAGAAGGCAAATTCAAAGGTGCGGGACTGTCCAACCTCTAAACTAGGCAAGGTTTGGATGCTGGCAAGGTTGTTTACCACACCAGTTTCTGGGGCGGCAGTAAGGCGTATATTGCGGGCAATTGCGTCACCGTGGTTAGCAATTGTCACGGTGAATCGGGCTTGCTCGCCTACCATAAACTGCCCTGTTGGGGACTGGATGCTGGTAATGCTAAGGCGGGCAACGTCACGCAGGTCGTCATCGTCTGCAATTACGCTCATGCCATTAAACTGGGAAAATCTGCGGGTTTCACCGCCATTGTTATATTCCAAAGCAAATTCTACATTGTGAAAGCCAGTGTCAGCCGACATGGTTGGGGAAAAGCTAAAGCTAAAGGTTTGGCTTGCCCCTGCCGTTAATGTTAGTGCTGTGTGGATGGTGGGCGTGCGTGATACAATGCCAGCTTGTGGGGTGGCAGTCAACCGCACATTGCGTGCCTCGTGGTTGCCACTGTTTGTGATTGTAACGCTAAAACGACCCTCGTCACCAGCATAAAAATTGCCTGTGGGGGCTGAAATTGTCATATCAAGATGCGCCCGCTGGTCTGCCGTCACACCGTCAGATGTAATGGTGACAAACTGGGGCAAGGTGACGCTGACAGGCGAACCCTCCGCATCATCATGTGCCAAATTTAAGGTGATTGGGCGTGAACCGCTTTCCAAATCGGTAGGGCTTGTAAAGTTAAATGTAACCTCACGGCTTTGCCCCGCTGGTATCGTCCCAACAAAGTTTGTGGCATTGCCAATTATCATCAAATGAGCCGCAAAGCCCTCAGCACGAAGTTGTACATTGCGAGCTTCCACATTGGAAACATTTTGTAGGGTAGCAGTAACACTAAAATTCTGCCCAGGTCGCAAATTTTGCTGGCTAACACTAAAGCTGGACATGACAACACGTGGCTCCTCGTCACGAGCGGTGATGGTTATGGGCAAATTCACTGTTACAAACTGCACTTGGTTTAGGTTGTTGCGGAAAGACAATTCTACAGGTATGCTAGTAGGCTCGCCTGTTATCGTAGCGTTTGGCGTTATGCGTAATTGCACATCACGCTGGGCATTGCCAGCCAAGGCAAAAGTGCCAGTTGTGACGGCTTCCACTGTAAAATTAGGGTTCGGGTTGGCACGTGGCAACAAAGTCACCTGCGTTGCCGAATGTGCCGTGGTGTTACGCAATGTGGCTGTTACCAACTGGGTTTGACCCGCCCTTAACTCCACCGTGCCATGGGGCATCAAAGTAAATGCCGCATTTGTAGCATCTGGCTGACGCACAGTAACAGACATGATTTGAGAGCCTGTCCTTGCAGGCACTTCGGGTATTGCGGGCGTATCAGGCGTAGCTGGTGTTCCAGGTGTGCCTGCCACCTCATAAAACACAGTGATGGTAAAGGTTTGACCGCCTTGACCAAGGGTTGTGGTAACACCTATAGAGTTGCCACCCATCCAAGAAACGTCCAAGCCACTGGAGGACACGCTGGTTATGTTACCAGGCACAGTCGCTTGGATTACGGTAAATTCGCCAGCATTCACAGTGGATGCGTATAGGGTATCTGTGCCGTTAATTACAGGAACAAGGGCAAAAGCCATAACAAAAGCAAGTAAGCCCGCTAGAAATTTTCGTTTATTCATTTATATCCCCCTCTGGGCGTTCTTCGGTTTCTTCCTCCGCCCCAACTTCAATTTTATCCGCCACATCCTCAATTTTTTCAATTTTGCCGTCACGGATATGTATAACATGGTCACAATATCTGGACAATTCCAAATTGTGGGTAACAAGAATAAGGGTCTGATTGTGGGTCTTTGCCATACCCAAAATCAAATCCATCATTTCTTTGGTGGTTTTGGTGTCCAAGTTTCCCGTTGGCTCGTCTGCAAACACCACTTGGGGGTCGTTTACAAAGGCACGGGCGATACTGACACGTTGTTGTTGTCCGCCAGACATTTGGCTGGGTTTATTTCGCAAACGCTTCCCAAGACCCACCGCCTTCAACATCTTGCGAGCCTTCTGGTTTCGCACCCGCTTTGGCACCTTGCGGAAAATCAAAGGCAAGGTGGTGTTTTCCAACGCCGACAGGGTGGGCATTAGGTTATATTGTTGGAAAACAAACCCAATGTATCGCTGACGAAAAGAGGCAAGCTTTTTTTCGTTCATTTTGTGGATATTATGCCCCTTAAACACAATTTCGCCCTTAGTGGGTTTTTCCAGCCCCGCAATAATATTTAGCAAAGTGGATTTGCCAGAGCCTGAAACGCCCAGCAAGCAATAAATCTTGCCCTTGTGAAATTCAAGGTTTACATCATCCAAAGCCACAATTTTTTCATCGCCCATGGGATAAACTTTTCTCACATTTTTAAGTTGAATTACAATTTCTGGTTTTTCGCTCAATTCACCACCTCCTAACAGTGTATACGTATGAGGGTACAAAAAAGTTTCAAACTTGTACATAAAAATATCTGTGTCTTATATAACGAACAACCCATGGCATTTGTGACAACTGGTAGGGGCGGGCATTGCCCGTCCCATGTCTGCTGGCACTAATAATCTGGATTATACGTTATCGTCAATCCGACTAGGACGGGCAATGCCCGCCCCTACCCGTGTAACAGGGTTTGCCCCCATCATACAACATAAAAGGCAAGACAGAGGTTTGTCCACCAATCGCACACATAAAATACAGGACAGGGGTTTGCCCTGCCATCGTACACACAAACGGCAGGACAAACCCCCGTTCACAGGAACGTCCTAAAACTTTTTCAAAACATCACCAAGTATTTTTATGCCCTTCTCCAAATTCTCGTCGTTTGGAGAGGAGAAATTTATACGGAAATACGGACATTTAGGGTCTGGCTTAACCTCAAAAGAATGACCTTGCACAATACCAACACCGTCTTGCAAGGCAACCCTACAAAACTCATCAACATTTATTTCTGCTGGCAATTTCACATAAACATACAAGCCACCTTCTGGCTTAACATAGCTTATGCGGTCGCCCAAATATTTATCTAGGCAATCACAGGCAAGTTGCAAACGGCGGGCGTAAATCGCACGCACATCAGCCAACTGACGCTCCATTGTAAATTCTTCCATAAACTTATGCACCACAATCTGGTTAAGAGAAGGGGAATGTACGTCAGAAATCTGCTTGGCGGCAGACAGCTTTTCCATATAATTTTTGTGCATTAGCAGATAACCCACACGAAGCCCAGGGGAAATGGTTTTGGAGAAAGAACCCGCATAAAGCACAATGCCGTCCGTGTCCATAGACTTAATTGTCGGAATGTCCTCACCAAAATAACGCAAATCACCATAAGGGTCGTCTTCCAAAATCAAGACATTATACTGTTTTGCAAGCTCATAAATACGCTTACGCTTCTCCAGACTGGTTGTCCATCCCGTTGGGTTTTGGAAGTTGGGTATTGTGTAAATAAACTTAACATTTTTGTGGGTTTTAAGGGCTTCTTCCAGCTCTTTCATGTCCATGCCGTCATGCTCCATGTCCACGCCTTCAATTTGCACGCCATAGGAATGAAAAGCCGACAACGAACCTGTAAAGCTGGGGTTTTCGCTGATAATCACATCACCCTCATTACAAAAAACCTTCGTAATAAGTTCGATGGCTTGCGTTGCACCTTGGGTAATCATCAAACAATCGTCATCGTTGCCAATGCCACGCTCTTTTTTAAGGTCTGCCGTCAGCTTTTCACGCAAGGGCGGATAACCCTCACTTGGGGCATACAAAAGGGTGGCAGGGATTGGCATGGTCAACGCCTCGGCAGAAAATTTTGCAATGGCTTCTGCTGGGATGGCATCTGCACCTGGGTTGCCCGCCGCAAAGGCAATCGCCTTGCCTGGGCCGCAATGCTTCAAAATTTCGTAAACCGCCGCAGGGGCTACGCTTGCAACACGTTTTGAAAATGGTTGGTTCATCGTTTTTCCTCCTTATTTAACGCCTCTTTAGAAAAAGAATGTGGTACCCACTCTAAATTATCCACGTGATTATTTTCTTGGTCCAAGTCCTTATGTTTAACCCTTTGATAATTCTTAGGGTTATCCAACCACACTTGTGCCACCAATCTGTGTATGTAACAATGTTTCTGCTTGCCCTTGATGTTGATTGCAACAATGCGGTAGCCGTCTGCTCTTTTATAGGTTGCTCTTAACTTGTCATTTCTAAAAACCTTACCACATTTGCTGACCATGAAAAGCCCGCATGTGCTGGGTCTTAACTCAAGTTTTGCATCTTCCACGTATACACCCCCTTTCCATTCGCATACTTTCCAAAACCCACTAACTTTCCCAATAATCAACACACCTTGGTAGGGTCGGGCATTGCCCGTCCCATATCTGCTTGCACTATCCTTTATAACTCATAAATTGGTAAGGGTGCAAATAACACTACTAATGGCTTATACTATACCTTTGGTTTATTTTTGAAAACAGCATTTATACGGTCAACATTAATTTCTTTTTTATTTTTGAGTTCGATTTCCAAACAACTAGGGATTGTAGCGTGGTATCTGTGGAGTGCTATGCAATGCTTGCAATTTCCATGCCACTCACAATCGGTGTCCAGGCAAATACAAATCAAATTATTATTATCCGCAAGAATTTCATGCGGTTTTAGTTTCTTTTCCATGTTCATTTCCCCCTACTCACAGTATATAAATTTTGTACATGCACCACACTAGTTGTGGCATTGGCTCAACGACGGGTGGTTCAGCAAGTTCTGTGCGTTATTCCACCCTTAGCAAATAACGCACTAGGACTTAACGGTATCGTCTGCATAATTGGGGCGGGTCCCGTCAAAACCGTTAATGCCCGCCCCTACCAGTTGGAGGGGTCAACCAAGACGACAGCGGGATGAATTATTTAGTCAAAACCAACTCATTGCCATTTGGTTTAATTGTTAAAGTTACACCACTTGGTTGGTCTGTGCTTGCAAATCTATCAAGATATGTGCCGTCTTGCTTCAAAATAAGCTTTGCACCCTTTTGCACAGCCATATTAATGTGCATAACAGACACACCAAACTCCTTGATGATTGTAGCTGGGTCATACATAACGATTGTGTCAGCCCCTGCAATGGCTTCCAAAGTCGCCAAGTCAGCAGTTTTAGGATGAGGTATCTCGTTTATACCAAAGCTACCCTTTTCACACAACAAACCACCCTCCACAGGAATGGCACGCAAAACCTTACTATCACTACTCTTAATTAAAACAGGGCAAGCCAGCGAGCAGTTGGGGCAGTTTGTTTCAATACAACCATCTTCTTCCAGTGGTACTTGTTTACCAAGGTTTGTGGTTGCCATCAACGCCCCAGTAGGACAAAGATGCGCACACATCCCGCAATTGATACATTCAGTTTCCGACAGTGGTTTATCAAGGGCGGGGGACACCACCGTGTTAAAGCCCCTGTCAACCAATCCCAAAGCCCCAGCACCCACAACTTGGTCACAAAAACGCACACATTGACCGCACAAAATACACTTGGCAGGGTCATATATGATGTTGTTGTGTTGTATACGTCCCAAGTCAGCCACAGGTGGCTCTGCGTCAAACTTTTCAGGTGTCACTTGATATTTATTTGCATAATTTAACAGCTTACAATTAAAATAATCCTGACAGCCACATTCAAGGCAACGCTGGGCTTCTGCCACAACGTCCGCTTGGCTAAGGGGCAGGTTTACAGGCTCAAAATCCTTGCCACGAACCTCTCCAGACCTATGAGGGACTTTCATACGACCAACCTTTGCCACATGGGCGAAATTATCAGCCGTCACCGTATCATCCTTCACCAAAAAAGGCTTGGCTGGCACAAATTCCCTGCCACACAAATAGGCATCCACAGCAACCACCGCTTTTTGGGCATCACCAATGGCTTTGACCGCAATGTCCGCCCCATCATCCGCCACATCACCAATGGCAAACACGCCATTTAGGTTGGTTGCAAAACTACCCTCGGCAACTTCCACATTGCCCCAGCGGTTAAGTCCCAAACCATCAAAACCAGCCATATGAGCCTTTTGCCCAATGGCTACAATTACCACATCAACGTCAAGTATCTCTTTAGCACCCTGCACAATAACAGGGCTTCGGCGACCACGCTGGTCAGCCTCACCAAGCTCCATAATTTGCAATTTAATAGATGAAACCTTACCATTCTCGCCAATAATCTCTACAGGGTTTACCAAAAATTTGAAATTGACCCCTTCTTCTTCGGCTTCCACAATTTCAATGGCTTGTGCTGGCATCTCGTCCCTTGTGCGACGATAGATGTTAAACACTTCCCCGCCAAGACGCACAGCGGTACGGCAAGCATCCATGGCGGTGTTACCGCCACCAACCACGGCAACACGCTTGCCAGTAAAATCTGGTGCATTACCCAGCACAACATCACGCAAAAAGTCTATACCGCCATAAACGCCGTCAAGACCTTCCCCATCACAATTCATGGGCGAAGCCTTCCAAGCACCAACGGCAACCACCACGGCATCAAAATCCTTTTGCAGGTCAGCAAAACTAATGTCGTTACCAATCCTAGTGTTGTTACGCATCTCCACACCCATGCCAGCAAGGGCGTTAATTTCCTTGTCCAAAACCGCCTTAGGCAAACGATATTCTGGTATGCCATAACGCAACATTCCGCCCATATGTGACATTGCGTCAAAAACAACAACCCCATGCCCCAAACGGCGAAGCTCATATGCAGCAGTAAGCCCACCAGGGCCACCACCAACAATGGCAACCTTTTTACCAGTGTCAGCACCCACCTCTGGGGCATAATCAATATTCAAATCAGCAATAAATTCCTTGATGCTGCCAATGGCAATCGGCTCATCTACCAAAACACGACGGCAACCATCCTCGCAAGGCCTAGGGCAAACCCGCCCAATACTTGCAGGCAAAGGAATACGATTTTTCGTAACCTTCAAAGCCTCTGCAAACAACCCATTAGCAGTTAAACCCACATAACCCTGACAGTCCGTTTCGGCAGGGCAAGCCTGTTGACAAGGCGGGCGACAGTCACCCCTGTGGTTGCTTAACATCATATCCAGTGCCGCCTTGCGGTTTTCATCCACACGGGCAGAGCGGGTCACAACCTCCATGCCATCAGTTGCCACAGTGGAACAAGCCCGCACCAGCCTTGGCATACCCACGACTTCCACCGTACAAATCCCACAAGAGGCATAAATCTCCAACAAATCACCATGGCACAAATTAGGAATATCAATACCCGCCTGCCGTGCCAAATCCAAAATGGTCTGCCCCTTAACACCTTCCACGGCTTGTCCATCTATTTTCAATACAATCTTTTCCAAGTCATTCACCTCTATCCCTACCCTTGTTTATCGCCTTCTTCTTCACGACCCACCCTAGCCGACCAACTTTGGTGGCTTGTAGGCAAACCTGCTTCTTCCAGAGCTGTTGTCCAATTAGGGAAAAGCTTCCTAGCGGGATACATACTAAATAGACCATGTTTCAAATACATATCCCTAGTTAAAATGCCTTTCCCAAGTTTATTGTAAACACGCTTCATATCTTCTAAAAACACTTCTCTTGTAATCTTTGGTTTTTTTCGGACTTCTCTTATTTTTCTGCCTTCTCTTAATTCCCTTTTTGTTTCCAATCCTGCCTGCCTTAAAACTTCTCCCCAGCCCCCAATTTTTCTGTGAATGGTACCCAGCGAAAACCGACCATGAGCTTGATATTCCATAACGCCAATGGTTTTTTTGTCTAAGTCACTAGCAACCCTACGAACATCAATAAGGATGTTTTTGATAGAATAAACATCCTTGCGATTTTCAAGTCCAGCCGCATTTAGAGCCTTCTCCCATTTGCCAAAATGCCTGTAAGCCGTCCTAACATCATGGTTGCCGTTTTTATTATACTCCTCTTGTGTGATGCAAGTTTTGCCCAGCTTTGTGGCGACCCGCTGTAAGTCTAAAATCATTTCCTCTTTAGTAAAACCTCTAACCATAGGTTTAAGGCCTGCCGCTTCCAATGCTGAAGCCCATCTAAATCGTTTTAAGGCTGTTCCTCTGTGTTTGCCTAATCTCCTGTATTCAGCATTAGACAATGTGTCTTTGCCAAGTTCTGTTGCAACCCTTCTTATGTCATCAAATATCTGTTCGTTTGAAAGTATGTATCGTTTTTCAGCATCTTTCAAAATTGCAACACCTCCTCTCGTGTATTAAACATCTAGCGTTTAGGTTTTGATTACCAAATGAAACACAGCTTAACTTATTACAATAGCATCCACAGGGCAAATGTCTTTGCAAATCCCGCATTTGATACACCTTTCCACGCAAATGCTATGGACACCCCTGTCCTTATTATATTCAATGGCGTGGGTTGGGCAGTTTTCATGGCACTGCGCGCAACTTACGCACTTGTTTTGGATAATATGGTATTTTGTAAATGCCTTGCAGGCTTTTGCTGTGCATTTTTTGTGTTTAATATGGTCTTCGTATTCGTTTAGGAAGTATTTAATTGTGGTTAAAACTGGGTTTGGAGCGGTTTGACCCAAGCCACATAAAGAGCCTTCACCAATGGCTTTTGCCAGTTCTTCCAAGCGTTCTATGTCGCCTTCCCTGCCATCGCCACTACAAATACGCTCTAAAATCTCTAACATCCGTTTTGTGCCAATGCGACAATGGGTGCATTTGCCACAACTTTCCTTGCAGGTAAAATCCAAGAAGAAGCGGGCAATTTCCACCATGCAGGTGCTTTCATCCATAACAACCATACCGCCAGAACCCATAATTGCCCCCGTGGCAGAAATGGATTTGTAGTCGATTATAGTGTCACTCATATGTGCTGGGATGCAACCGCCAGAAGGTCCGCCCATTTGTACGGCCTTAAAAGCCTTGCCACCCTTGATGCCACCACCAAGATTGTAAATAACATTGTGCAAGGTGTCGCCCATTGGCACTTCCACCAGACCGCCATTGTTAATTTTGCCAGCAAGGGCAAAAACCTTTGTCCCCTTGCTGTTTTCCGTACCCATGGCGGCAAAAGCCGAGCCACCCTCACGTAAAATCCAAGGCACATTAGCAAGGGTTTCCACGTTGTTGATATTGCTTGGCTTGCCCTTGTAACCCTTTTGGGCAGGGAAGGGGGGTTTTAGGCGTGGCATCCCCCTCTCACCTTCAAGAGAGGCGATAAGGGCGGTTTCTTCACCGCAAACAAATGCCCCAGCACCCGCTTTAATCCTAATGTCAAAGTCAAAACCTTTTCCAAGGATATTTTTACCAAGCATCCCCTTTTCACGGGCTTGCTCTAATGCAATTTCAAGGCGGGTGATTGCTAGGGGATATTCCGCACGGACATATACAATTCCCTCGGCACAGCCCATGGCATACGCACCAATCATCATGCCTTCGATTAGCCCGTGTGGGTCACCCTCGATAATTGCCCTGTCCATAAATGCCCCAGGGTCGCCCTCGTCGGCATTGCAAATTATGTACTTAACATCCCCAGGGTTTTGACGGCAGGCATTCCACTTAAACCAAGTGGGGAAACCTGCCCCGCCACGCCCAGCCAGCCCCGACAGTTTAATTTCATCAATGACTTGCTCTGGGGTCATGGTGTTCATGGCTTTCTTAATGCCCTCATAACCAGCATTAGCCAAATAGTCGTCAATACTTTCGGGGTTAATCTTACCGCAATTTGCCAGTGCAATCCGCTTTTGGCTGTTCAAAATTTCAAAATCTTTCTGAGGGATGATGTATGTAGAAGCATTGTTTTCCTTACCCTGCACTGCCTTGGCAATCTCTAAAGCACCAGCTTCATCCACTTTAACGTACATTCTGCCATCGGTTTCTACAATCGGCTCAAGATAACACATGCCATTACAGCCAACAGGCTGCACATCAAAACCTTGGCTTTCAAAATACTCAAAAAGCTCACCAGCCCCCGCTGCATTTCCGCAACTGCCACGTCCTACGTAAATTTTCACTGCTTCGCCCCCTCTTTTTGCTTAATGCCGTCCAAATCCTGCACAACTTTCTTCTTACACAACCCACCGTAGGCTTTGTTACCCACCATCATAACGGGGGCAAGGGAACAACAACCCAAACATGCCATGTTGTTGTAAGTGAAAAGCCCGTCAGCAGAAATCTCGCCTTCTTCGACCCCCAAATGGGTTTTAATGGCTTCTTCAATCTCCCCAGAACCATTAACATGACAAGCCGTGCCTTGGCATAACATAACCAAGTTCTTACCAATGGGTTTTGTGCGGAACATGGAATAAAAAGTAGCCACGCCCATCACCTTACCAGAAGCAAGCCCCATGCCCTTGCCAATATACTCAATAACTTCCTTCGGCAGATAGCCAAAAATTTCCTGTGCTTGTTGCAAAACGGCAATTAGTTGCCCTTCGTCCTGCCCAGCGGTTTGTAAAATTGGGTCAAGTTGTTTTAAGTCCATTATTTTCACCTCGTTGTAATTATTATTGCAAGTGGTTATATGTCTAAGTTTTCACGCAGGTCTGCTAGGGTTTTAAGGGCTTGTCTAAAATCTAAACCTTTAACTGCAATTGCTAATTCGTTTGTATCGGGGATTTCCTCCAATTCCTTCAACATGTCAGTGGCATCAAAGCTACGTCTTTTCAAAAGTTCTTCCAGCCTATCAAAAACGTCCTTTGCAAGGGCTTTGTCCAAGGTTTTAACCCATTGTTGAGTCGCTTCCTCTACACAATCTTCTGGATATTGTTTGGAAAGGCGTTCAATCACAGGGTTAAGCTCTGCTTCAAGACGGCTTATGGCATCGGTTGCATCTTCACCATCTCTAAAACACGCCTCAATTTCAGCCGCAACGGTTGAAAGGTTGGTTTCGTCAATCAAAGCAGACAACCCTTTTAAGGTGTGTGCCAGCCTTTCGGCAGTTTTGGCGTCTCCCTGCTCATGGGCGTTTGTAATTTCCTTTGCAACACCCTTTTGTGTGGATAAAAAGTCTTTGTTAATCTTATCCACAACCTCTGATGACATCATGTGGTTGTTAAAGAACTGCTCTGCTTGTTTGTCATCAACATTTGCGGGTGGCGTGTCAGGGAAATACTTATCCTTAATAAACTTATGCAAAACCGCATTTAAGTGGGCGGTTTGTATGGGCTTTGACAAAAAGCCGTCAAAGCCACTTTTCAAAAACTCATCAGCTTGTCCAACAAGGGCATTGGCAGTCAAAGCCACAATTGGGTGGGTGTAAGCCATTTCACGTATAATGGCGGTGGCTTCCATGCCTGTAATTTCTGGCATCATCTGGTCCATGAAGATAATGTCATAAACCTTACCAGCCTCTATCTTCTGGATGGCTTCCTTACCGCAATAGCAGGTTTCTATATCCAGACCATACAACTCCAAAAGTCCTCTAGCTACGTAAATATTAGCATCCACATCATCCACCACCAACACCTTGCCATAAGGCATAGGTTCTGGCTTAAACTCTAATCGTTTGGATAAGGAGGCTGGTGAAGCAGAAAAACTCCGCAAAGATTTGGATGTTGCCTTACCCAATATCTGTGCAGATGCCATAATTTGAGGCAACACAATAACAACGCTTGTACCCTTACCCACATCGCTGGACACGGCAATTGTGCCATTCATCTGGCTAAGCAGACCCTGTGTAATGGACATACCAAGCCCAGTACCCACCTCAAAATAATTGTGGCGGGTGTGGAAGCGTATATAATCGTCAAACATGGTTTTAAGTTGTTCTTCGCTCATACCTCGCCCTGTGTCATCAACTGTAATAACTAGGTTTACAACACCTTCAATATCGGCATTTTCAACCCTTACACGCAACTTTACGCTTCCTTGCTCTGTATACTTAAATGCGTTGGACAACACATTGTTCATAACTTGCTTAATCCGCAATTCGTCACCCTTCATAAGGGCTGGCACATTCTCATCCACATCCACCACAAATTCCAATTGCTTACTGCCAAGATAAGCTAGGTTAAGTTGGGCAACGTCACTAAATAAACTAGCGGAATCGTATTCCGAACTGACAATATCCATTTTGCCCGCTTCAATTTTAGACAAGTCCAAAATGTCATTCACAATACCCAAAAGACCGCTGGCAGAGCTGTGTATCTTCGTAAATGCCTCATCCACATTCACTGGCAAAGATTTGTTGTGCATTTGTATCTCAGAAATACCCAAAATGGCTGTCAATGGTGTCCGCAATTCGTGGCTCATACGTGCTAGGAAGCGGCTTTTTGCCTGACTGTTTTCTTGTGCGATTGCAATTAGCTCTTGTTGTTCCATCATACTGCGAAGAACGGACATATCTTGGATATATGCGGCAATAACCTTCTTATCTCTAGACAGAAACCGTGCAAAAGTAATATGGGTAGGGATAAGGTTGTTATAGGCATCTGTCAGCTCCCAGTCGAAACTTTCAAAACCAGATTCTAAAGCAGAGATAAACACCTTTTCCAAAGTGCCATAGCCACGTGCCGCAAAAACCTCATGGCTTCTTAGCAAGGTTTCTTCCTTGTCTACGAATTTCAGCAACTCAATGGCGGCAGAATTACAATCAATTATCCCAAAATCTTCGTCTATGAGAAAACAAGCGGATGGACTGCCGTTAAGCATTATGTGGCTACGCTCCTCCGCAAGTCTAATGGCGGTTAGGCTTTCATTTACCGTATCTAACAGCTTGTTTACAGCCAAAACCATTTCAAGGGAGCTTCCTTGGAAATAATTAGCATCAATGCGTATTTCATTGTCCCCTTCCTCGTGTTGGGTAATAACATGGTTGATTTGCTTCACCACATTAGACAACATCTCCATAACACTCTTAAAGAGACGGGATATTTCGTCTGTGTCTTCCATTTCGGAAATACGGTCAAAATCACCATATACCACGGCTTCCACATCTTCTTGTATGTTTTTCATCTTTGTGGTAAAACGGTGTATAACAAACCAAGCCATTCCAACAGCAATGACAGTTGCAACTATCAAAGATGTGATGGCTATGTTATGGGTAAGTGCTGTATAATGGCGTATGCTTTCCGTGACAATTTCCTGGTTTAGCTCACGTAGCCTGTGAAGCACTCCAAGTATAATGATAGCGTATCCATCATAACTAATGTCATAGTCATGGACAAAACTTCTGTTTCCATCTATGAAAAAGTTGTTTTCAAAGTTGCTGTAAAGTGTCCTCACATAATTCATTATGGTGGACATAATGAAAACCCTTGTGTCGTACTCCAACTCAGGGAAAATGGGGTCGTCGGCAACAGATGCTTTATAGGATTCTGCAAGGGCATTAAGGTTAATGTAAGTTTGTGTTAACCGTTGTTCGTAACTGCTCCACAACCCGCTGTCAGCGGTTTCTATCCATGTTGGATTCAAAAAGGACTCTGTTAAGACCAATTGCATCTCCGTAAGCTCTCGATGAAACTCCAATAAAACTTCAGAACGGCGCATGGTAAATTCTAGGTTGTGGTTATGGAGATTGCGTATGTTGTTGTTAAGAAATGTGTTTGCTAAAATTTGACCGCCAAAAACCACAATTATTGCGGTAAAAGCAATATACAAACTGGTTTTTATATTGGCATTTCTGATTTTTGTTACAAAAATGGGTGTTACCTTTTCTTTGCGGTCAATGCCACGACGCACCTTTATAACCGTGCCAATGGTACCTACCAAAAGCAAAAATGTGGTGGAGGACAAAACCAAATTATGGGCGTAAACATAATTTGCTCTGACAACTTCAAAAGCTTCCGATGTGCGGTTTCTAACAGCATACCTCAGCTCGTCACAAAGTGGGTTGATGGGAGAACCAAAACTTGCGAAAGTTTCTCCGAAAACCTGTTCAATGGCAACATTTCTGTCCAATCCCTCAATACGCTCTTGCATTACCCTTGTTTCAAGGTGACGCAGGGTGGTTACACGGTTTACCAAATCAACCATGGCGTTTGTTTCTTGTGGCGGGGCTTGTAAAAGTATAAATGTGTCCAGAGATTGTCCGAACAAACCCCTCTCCATTTCCAATTGATAGGTTTGGAACTGCACCATGTCGAAAGTGATGGCAAAAGCACGGGACATCCTTGTAAGGGTTTCCGTCCCCCGTTCTAAATCATAAACAGCAGAAATAAGCGCATGCTGTTCTTTACGTATATCCTGCATTTCCACGGAAAATTCAATGGCACGTGTAAGGAAAACCAAATTTGCAACAGACACCACCACGAAAAAACATACACCAATCCTAACCCATTTCGGAGAACCTACGCTAAACAAAATCATAGCTCCCATAACACCCACCATTATGAGGGTGATGGCAAAAACCATGCTAAGTAACATGAAAGTGTCAGATGTTCCTTCGGCAATCTCCAACTCAACACTTGTGCGGTCATAAATCAAACTTAAAAGCTCTTCAACTTTAGGTCCAAGGGGTAAGCTGATATAGGAGAACTCTGGGCTGTGAGCTAGGTTGATGGCATCTTCAAAATAACCCGCATGACGTAGGCGAAAAACCTCCTCAGAAATTTCATTTAGCAGACCCCTACGCCTTGCAAATTCTTCTAGTAAATCAATTTCCTGCTGGGGTGCGTTGTGGTAAAGGAAGGTTGTAATTGATTGCTGAACCCAATCTCTCTCAATCAAAGTTCTGTAGTTGGCATAATGTAACGAATAATGAGAATCTGGCTGGGGTGTCCCTCCTGTGACAGAAACAAAACGCACTAATCTGACCTTGGCATCAGATGCCGTGTTAAGTTCGTACAAAGCCGCGGAAAGGGCGTGGCGCTCTTCCGTAATCCTTCCAGCATCTTCCGAGGCACGGGAAGCCAAGGCAAAAGCAACTGACGTAAATGCTGCCAAAAGTGCAAAAGCCAAAGTCATATACTTGGTTGTCTTTGATATATTCACGGTGTCCCCCTAGGTTTTCGTCATCAGTACATACAATATTAACTATACATAACTTATTTGCAAAAGTCAACCCCCAAAAGTTTCATGTCACACCAATTGGTTGCAATTGTAACTTGACGTAATTTGAAATTTGTGTTATTATTGCCTGGGTTGTGAAAACTACATATCTTAAAATTTAAGGAGAACTTATTATGAAAAGGTTTTTTAAGAAGGTGGCAGCGGTCGGTTTGGCTGCCGTAATGACAGTTACAGGAGGGGTTATGGCATTTGCTGCCCCTGGTCAAATGGGTTTGCGTTGGCTGGCCGAAAGTGCTGGTGCTTATGTGGACTGGGTTGATGGCAGTGTTACAGTGGATTTTAATGGCGACCATTGGGTGTTTACACCCGACCAGCCCGATGCACAGCGAAATGGTGTGGACATTGCCTTGTCCAATCCTATTGTGATTGATGATGGGCGTTCCGTTATAACTTTTGAAGATGCGGCGTTTTTGTTTGCTGATGCAGGCGAATTTCCGCAAACCGTTGCTACTGCCGTGTTTACGGCTTTGCAATCCATGGAAGCCCTTGGGGTTGTTGGGCTTACCATGGCAATTGTGGATGCACAAACAGGTTTTACGTGGGCGCAGGGCTTTGGTTATGCCGACAGCGTAAATGGCGTTCGTGTTGATGCGGACACATTGTTCCAAGTTGCCTCTACTGGTAAGGTTTTTACTGCCATTGCCATTATGCAGTTGGTAGAGCAGGGTCTTATCGACCTTGATGCCCCCATAATCAATTACATACCAGAATTTAGTATGCTTCCAAGCCCTATTCTTGGCGGTGACAGTGACGAAGTGACGGTACGTATGCTTCTAAACAACACATCTGGCATTACGGGTAACAATATGCGTGGCATAGTTACAAACATGGGCGGTCATTACCAAGGTCAAACCAATGACTTGTTGGACTGGCTTGCCACTAGAGAGCTTTCTTTCCCGCCTGGCATGGCTTGGGAATATTCCAACAACGGTTGGACATTGCTTGGTATTTTGGCAACACGCATCCTTGGCTTTGATAATTATTTTGAAGGTTTTGTCCAGTTAATGGAAGAAAATGTACTTGCACCTTTGGGTATGGAGCGTTCCAGTGTGTATCGTACTGCTGGTTTGCCAAACATCGCCATGCCATATGGGGTGGACGGCACGCAAGAAGCTGTGATTTTTGCTAATTCCCTTGCGGCGGGCAGTATGCTTTCCAATGCTAATGAAATGGCGTTGTTTATGCACGCTTTGCTGGGTGATGGAGGTGGTATTATTTCACCAGCAACCCTAGCTTATATGAAGCAAATCCACACGGGTGACCTTTTGCCTGCGGATACTATGGCACAAGGGCTTGGCTTCCTTCATTTACCAACCGCAACGGGCTTGCCAACTACTGGACATGGCGGAACTTTAATCCAGTACCACACTGAAATGATTTTTGACTTGGACAGCGGAATTGGCGTGTTTGTTTCCACTAATACTGTGATGGGTATGCACGTGGCAAGCCCTGTTGCTGGCACGGTGTTGGAGATGGCTTTGGTTGAGAAAAACGGTTATGTTGCCCAGCAAGCCCAACCAGAAACAGACCCATATTTAACGCATATAGAGTTGACAGAAGCACAACTTGCAGAGTTTATCGAGGAATTTGGCGGTTTATACTTCTTCGGGCAAGCTGGCATTTGGAGTTTGGAGCTTATGGACGGCATGGCTGTGTTTGCCCAAGGACACACAATTTTGCCCCTAACCCCCATGTCTGACGGTAGTTTTGATGCTGTTTCGGGTAGATACACTTTCCAGATGGTTGATGGTATGGCTATATCAATCCTATCAGTGGGTGGCACGGAAATTCCAGCGGTTAGAATTGATGATATCGAAGCCCTTGCCGCCCCTGCTGGATTTGAGCAATGGGTAGGCATATATGACTTCACACCACAAATCGAAGGGGACACCGCTGTAATAGAGCGAGTAATAATCAGCCTTAACGAGCATGGTATGGCAATGATTACAATAATGCAAGCGGGTGTTGTAATGCCTGTACCCCTCGGCTATTATGAAGGTCGTTGGTTTTTAAGAGCAGACCCCCTCACATTCTCCGTCGAAAATGGCGTGGCAGAACTTGATTTAATGGGTGGCAGGTTCGTCCGTCAGTAAACGCAAAACGCCACTTACCCCAACTATGCGGGGGTGGCGTTTTTTCTTGGATAAATTATAATAACCATATTAATCTGGTCGTCAAAACCGTGTATTACCAAGAAGCATTTGCGAAGCTTTCATAAACCTCCTGCGGTAGAAGTGGCTCCGCAAGCATATCTTGGGTTTCGGGCGTAATTTTGCCCTCAGCAAACTCTTTGCCTGCTTTGCGTACATTGTCTAAAAATGGTGTTACCAACTCTCTCAGCCCCTCATCAACTTTAGCAACTTTGAAAAGCTCGCCTTGCCCTACAAAAATAGTTTGGAAATCCATACCGCCACGGTTAAACATTGCCATTACAGCATCATAGTTACCCCTGTGCGTCCAAAAACCACAAGTGGAAATCATCATATGCTTTTTCTTGCTCATATCATAACGCAATGGGTGTTGACCACTTTCGGTGTCTGCCATCATTTCTGGCAAGCTTAATGGCAACATACGGTCCATAAAGACCTTTAATTGACCTGGCATAATTGAAGAATATAGCGGGAAAGACCAAATTAGCACATCTGCCGCAATAATCTTTGGCAAAATACCCTCCATGTCATCCTTGAAAACGCAAACGCCTGGCGTTGTTGTCCAACAGGTAAAACATCCAACACAACCTTTGATGTCTAATTTTGGCACAGGAACAAATTCTGTACTTTCTGCCCAGCCAGCACCTTCCAAAAATGCCTTTGTCAATACCATGGTGTTGCTCTGCTCGCCTCTTGGTGAACCGTCGATTACTAAAATTTTCATTATGTACTACCTCCAAGTTTGATTTTTGTTTTTAATCTAAAGTAAGTATATCATCAGAATTTAGACCCCACCAGTGACAAATGTCACTGTTTTTTGTTTTTTAATAATAAAACACTTGACAGATGTGTTTTACAAGTGTAAAATTAAAGCAGAGGGAGTGATAAATATGAATGAAAACTTGAGATTGCCCGATGCAGAGCTATTTATAATGAAAATTATTTGGCGGCAAGAGGGCGGGGTAACATCCGCACAAATCATGGAGGAGATTGGCGATGACAGAAAGTGGGCTGTTACAACGGTGCTTAACTTTTTGTCAAGGCTGGTTGACAGAGAGTTTTTAAGTGTGTTAAAAAATGGAAAAATCAATGTTTATACCGCCATTGTGGATGAGGATAAGTATTTGGCAAGGGAAAGCCAGTCGTTTTTGAAGCGGTTGCATGGCGGGTCTTTTACTGGTTTGGTGGCTTCGTTATATGACGGTGATGCCATTTCTGACGACGATTTGGCAGAATTGCGAGCCTTTATAGACGAAAAGGCGGGTGAGGGCAGATGACCCTGTTTTTCAACATCCTATCTGTAACACTTGTTACAACGCCCATCATTTTGATTATTTTAGGGCTGACACCCTTCATGGGACGTGTTTTTGCCCCCAACGGCAGGCATTTTTTGTGGCTAGTGCTGTCCGCTGTGTTGTTGACCCCGTTTCTGGTTTTTTTGCCAGCCCCTGCTGTGGAAATTTCTGTACCTATGGAGCAGGTGCAACTGCAAATCGTTCATCTTACCCAACCTGTTGGCAATGCTGAAGTTCCGCTTACATTAGGGCTGGCGGACATACTGTTTTTCATATGGCTAGGCGGTATGGTTGGCACTGCAACCATTTATGTTGCACGGTATGTGGGTATGTGGCGGTTTATGCGTCATTATAGCAAGCCAGAAAGCAACCTAGATGTGTTGGCAGCTTTGGAATCCGAGAAAAGCAAGTTAGGGCTAAGGAAAAAAGTAAAAATTCTACGTTGCAAAGGCATTGCAAGTCCAATGTTTACGGGTCTTTTACGCCCATCCATAATTTTACCAGCAAACACGAGCTACTCTCCATTGGAATTGTCATTTGTGCTTAGGCATGAGCTAACCCACCACAAAAGGCGGGACATTTGGACTAAACTACTATTACAAACAATCAAATCCATTTACTGGTTTAACCCTGCCGTGTATTTAATGGCAAAGCAGTCAGACCAAGACATGGAGATGATTTGCGATGCCCAAACCACGGGCAAAATGTCTGTGGAGGAGAAAAAGCAATACAGTCAGCTTATTTTAAGCCTTGCCAAAGGTGCTGCTTCTAAAATACATCCATTGGCAACATCTATGGCAAGCTCCAATACAAAAATGCTAAAAAAGCGTTTTTGCAATATTTTAAGCGGAGCGAAAAAGAGGGGCAGGCTACTATTCTCCGTCATCGCCATTGGGTCAGCGTCAGGCGTTGCTTTGGTTGGTTTCACCTTTGCCGTGCCTATTTTTGAACAAGCCCAAACACGAACCCCCAGAAACATAGCACATTTCATCGCACCAAGTGGATATACATGGCAAAACCTCCACAGCATATTAGACGAGCATATTGTACAAATAACCGTGCATGATGACAATATAATCCAGCGTGAATTTGCTCTGGCAGAGCCTGTCCATAGCATAAACATTGACTTTGTGTCACAGGTTTATGTGGTTTCGGCTGACAGGGATTTCGTAAGCATTGTCAGCGAAGCCACATTGTTTGACATGATGGACATTTTTGTTGTTGACGGCGTGCTTACCATAACTCCGACAGATACAAACATCATTGCCAGCAGGCATTTTAGGGATTTTACAAGGATTTACGTGGGGGTTAGCACCCAACCCACAGATGTGGGAGTGGGCTTGCTAAACGCCAGAAACGCAGCAAGCACCCCCTATGAGGATATGCGAATTTTAACCCACAGGCTAAACCCTGTAAATGTGCAAATTGATGCCTGTGTTGCCAAACTTTATGTTAATGGGGTGTCAGATGTTAGTTTTTCTGGCGAAGGTGAACAACTTATCCTAAACAGTGCAACAAGGTTTGGTATGGTGGATATGGGAGATTTGCCCGTAAGCAGAGCAGACCTAAATTTAACAAATGGCAATAATGCCGTCATTGTTAATGCGTCAGACTATCTAAATATAATATCATATTCCCCTGCTACAATTGAGACTAGCATAAATACAGTGGGTTATATTGGCAACCCTGTAATTAGCGAACAAATTATTTTTGGACGCTTAGACATAATGAGGATGGGAGGAATAAAAGAGTGAAAAAGCGAAACGTAGCATTAAAATCCATGTTGCGACAACCTATGCGTACTTTGCTTTTAGTGCTTTTAATTGCTCTTGGGGCTTTTGCCTTTGTGCTTCGCACCGTAGAATACATGGTGGTGCGGGAGCAATTGTTGGAAATCGGTGACACATATCACACAGTGGGCTTTATTCAGCATCCAGACGGGGGACATGGGAACATATCCCGTGTTGTGGACGAGCTTTGGGATAGTGGCTTTTTGGCAACCGAGGACAGGCGACTGGTTTTTGAAGCCACCATGCAAAACCACAACAATGCCGACATGGTTGGGATGTTGCAGGGTTTGCCAGATGAAAACCAAGCCCGCCTTTCCGATGCCTATTTTTACGGTACTGTTGTAGAGATTTTTGAGCCAACACAACCTACGGAAATGCGCTGGGTCTCTGTACGTGTTGGAGATATTTATGTAAGTTATGAAGAACATGTACGGGCGGGGCAATTGGCTTGGATTGGTTTTAACCCCAATATCTATGGATGGGAGACTTTTGAGCCTTTACTGTATGGGGTTGGGGACAGCTTCTTCTTCCGTGCAAGATACCATATGGTATTCACAATGGACGGTGCATCCGTAACACCTCAAATCGGTAACAGCGGAAACCTTCTGCATCTGATGCCCCTTGATGGCGAGTCGGGTTTGTGGTTTTTGCCTGTGGACGGCATAAGTTACGGCAATGCAGATTTTACCATGCCAGAGCTTGCACATTTGCCCAGCCATTTTGAATTTTTGAGACACCATTACAGAGCGTTGCAGGTTTTCGGCACAAGGGATTTGACTGTTATGCCAGAATTTTCAGGCACATCACCAAATGTTCGCCCTGTTGCGGGTCGCCCTGTGGATTTTAACGACTATATAGAGCAAAACCACGTGGCTTACATTGATGTGCGTTTTGCACGCATACGTGGTATTGGTGTGGGCGACACCTTGGAAGTCGCATTTCACCGCCATCAGTTTGTGGACGGCAGGATTGCTGGGGTTGATAGCCCAATTGTCCGTTCCCTACCCTGTGACGACCCCTTTATAATGGAATTAGAAGTAATTGGAACTTTTTCCTATTTTCACGGACCTTTCGGCAACTTTACTAGCACATTTATATATGTTCCAGCGTCAATCATTCCAGAAGGGTTGTATCTGTCACCTCCAATCCGTGACATTGGCTTTGCATACCAGCCAAACTACATAGCATCAAGCTGGCACAGCTTCACCATAAACGACCCAACCAGGGAACAAGAGTTTTTGCTATGGGCATGGGAAAACAATGTGCTTTCGGATTATAATTTAGTAATAATTGGCGATGGCAGCGATGCCCTTAACTTCTGGGCGGCTGCCGACCCTGTACTTTTAACAATTTTGTTTAATGCCATTGTGTTTTGGGCTGTGGTACTTTTGGTGCTTAGCCTTGTGTCTTTCATCTTTGTCCGTCAAAGGCAGAGAGATTTTGCCATTTACCGTGGCATCGGCATGGGAAAAGCAACGGTTTTGTGGCACACGGTCAAGACTTTGCTGTTCTTCGGTGTACCCGCCGCTGTGGCTGGTGCTTTTGGCGGTTGGCATGTGGCAAGCCTAACCGCAGCCACAGCCCTCGAACCTTTCGCATCTTTCTTAATGGAAGAAGTGTTTTTGCACCCCATTCTGCGTCCTCCACCGCCACAAGTTATCGAGTTTGATTTGGGCGTTGGCATCTATTGGCTTGTCATAATGATTGTTGTAGTTTTGTTGGTATTGCTGGTTATGGTGACGGCAATCGCCCTTCGTGTGCTTAACGCCCCAGTACTTGTCCTTTTGCAAGGCGGAAGCGTAAAGTCTGCCCGACAAAGCCGTAAGGGCAACAAGAAAACCTCACCCGTCGTCAACGATGCACCAATTACCACGGCTTTCAAGGAATTTACTATACCAGACACCCCTGCGCCAACATCTGCTGGGCAGAAACTGCCCGCCGCCCTCGGTTGGATTGGACGGCATATGCGTCGCTCCCTAGCGAAATCCTTGCTGGGGCTGATGGTCGCTTTGTTCTTCATCATTTCCTTGGGTTGGTTACAAGAAGCAATCATCCGTAACGAAACCCAAATCGACATCATAAACGAAACAACGGTTGTAAGCGGGCGTATCGGTACAAACCTACCAGGAGCAGAAACCAGCCCATCAGTCACAAACCTGTTTTCCCCAGGTTTTATGGGGGATATTATACACCCCAACACAATCGCATGGGTTCACTGGATAAACAATGAGTTTTTTGAGAATTACGGAGAAGTGCTATTCAGTGAGCTTTATCTAGAATCGGCATTTTTACGGTCATTTTTCGTATCGAACCCTGATGGCGGGGATATGCCAGAAGATTGGCAGGAAATTTCAGGATTTGACATATCCCTTGGCATTGGTGCAAATGCCCGAAACTTTAACAGGTTACGTGCTTTTAACAACATTGACTTCTTTATAGGAGAAAACACTACTCACCAAGGTGCATTGGAAATCGAATTCATCGAGGGCTTTAGCAAAGAGGATTTTAACAATTTCCAAGTTGGCGACCGTATCCCTGTTATTGCCTCACAACAAGCCATGGAAGCCCCCCGTGGGCTAGAACTGGGAGATTACATAAGCATCGGATATTTTGTCCTTACCGTGTCCACGCTAAATGACGTGCAAGCCCAAGTTATCGGTACCCACAACGGACATGTTCTGCGGGACTATATTGTAGACACATCCTTCATACCCCTTGCGGCTTTGGAAGATATGTTGGGCAATATGATGGGTTACAGCATGGTTGCATTTGACATAAACACTGTACACAACTCGAATATCGAGTATGTGCGGGAAGGGCTTGCGGGCATTGCAGGGCAAAGGGGCATCAGCGGTAGCATCCTTGTCAATGTGTTTTTGCAACTGTTTTTGCTGGATGAAGGGCTTCGTAATGTTACTGCGGCTGTGGGGCAAACCATTTTGTTATTGGAGCTTATGTACCCAATAGCTCTGGTAATTGCTGGGGCTATCGCCCTTGGTCTGTCCATGTTATTGATGTTGCAAGCCGCCAAAAACGCAGCCATTATGCGTATTCTGGGTGGCGGAAAAGCTAGGTCTAGAAGTATGCTTGCCACGGAATTGCTCACCGTGTGCATAGCTGGACTGATACTAGGTGCAATTTGGCTGTTGCTGGCTGGCTGGGGCTTTGGCATTGTGGACATTCTAACAATTTCGGCGGTCTATTTCGGAGGGGCATTGCTAGGGGCAACCATCGGAGCAATCGCCATAACCAAAAAATCACCTTTAGAACTGTTGCAAGTCAAAGAGTAATACAGAGGAGGTATGGACGAAATGAAACGAGCAAGAAATGTTGCCTTAAAATCCATGTTGAGACAACCAGCCCGCACGTTGCTGTTGATGGTTTTGGTTGCGTTATCTGCCTTTGCTTTTGTATTGCGTACTGTGGAATACATTGCCGTTCGGTCACATATCACGGAAATTGGTGACGATTTTCATACTGTTGGTTTTGTTCAACATCCAGAAGGCGGACATGGTGACGTTTCTCATGTGGCAGACATTCTGCTGGAAAGTGGTTTCTTGGAAACCGAGAGTAGGCATATAGCTCTTGAGGGTATTTTAGATGATTTTACAGTTATCGAATACTTAGGTATGATACGCAGCTTGCCCGACAACCTTCAACCACGCATTACTGACGCCTACTTTTACGGGGTCGTATACGAAACCATTTGGTCACGAGGGGTATATTGGTTGGTTATGCGGGTAGAGCAAGTGTATTCAGGAATGCCTCAGCACGTGATGGAAGGGCAACTTATGTTTATGGAGTTTGATGCGGGTCTGATAGGTGCAGAAAACGCCCAAGCACTGCAGTCTGGCGAAAGGTTTTTGTTTCGTGGACGATATATTATGCGAATTTGGAGAGAAGGTACACCAGATTCGGTAATAGTGACACCCTTAGTGGGACGCCCCCAAGAATTTATTATCAGTCCTTCATTTATGATAGGTTCGTGGGAGCAGGAAATACGCTCCATAGACCCATTGGTGATGATGCCCATTAATGAAGAAGAAGGGATTTGGTTTGTGCCAGCAAATGATGCCCATAGTCTGGACTTGGAAAGCACATCAGGTCTGGAGCATTTACCTGACCGAATTGCCTTTCTTAACAACCATCACAGGTCAATGCAGGTTACTTTTGTAAGCAACCCTGCAATCTCGGCAGACTTTGCAGGCGAACCCGCACGTTTACGTCTTGTTCAGGGGCGACCCCTTAATTACGAAGATTATGTAGAAGGGCGAAAAGTGGCGTATATAGAGCGACGCTTTGCCAACTATTATGGTTTGTCTGTCGGAAGCACTTTAACCATGTATTTCCACGAGGAACAGTATTTAAGTGGGTCAATTGTACCTATTGGCATACCTGTTATCGGTTCTACTATAGACAGCAATCGCCATGCCGTAGAATTTGAAGTTGTTGGAACTTTTAGTTATTGGGGCAGACCCAACTCAAACCTTGGTCCCGCTGGAAGATTTCCAGCCCACTTTGTTTTTGCCCCTGCCTCTGTCATTCCTTCAGGTGTCGACCTTTCCCAGCCAGAGTATTTGGCGGAAGCGTGGTACAGTTTTACCTTGGCAGACCCCACACAAATCCAAGAATTTCTACTTTGGGTGCATGAACAACCCGAATTATACGATTACAATATAGTGATACTGGGCAATAACGCTGACAATTTAAGTTTTTTAATGACGGCTCAAACTGTTCTTTTGGTAAACTTATTTAACGCTATAGTATTTTGGGCTGTGGTGCTGGTTGTGCTTGGATTGGTTGGTTTTGTGTTCGTTCATCAGAGGAAAAGAGACTTCGCCATTTACCGTGCAATTGGCATAAGCAAAGCGACCATCTCGTGGCACACTGTAAAATCTTTGTTGTTTTTCGCCGTACCAGCGGCGGTTGCTGGTGGCATTGGGGGTTGGTTTCTAGCAAGAAGGGTGGTTGCTACGGCACTTGAACCCTTCGCCACTTTCTTAATGGATGATGTGATTGTGCATCCATTACTGCGCCCGCCACCACCCCAGATTATTGAGTTTGATATAGGCTTAGGTATATACTGGCTTGCGGGCTTGACCGTTGTGATAATCGTGGCTTTGTTGATTATTGTGACGGCGATAACTGGGCGAATGTTATCCACACCTGCCTTGGTCGCCTTACAGGGAGGGAGTGCTAAGGTCGCTAAAAGCTTCGGTCTTAAAAAGCAGAGCAAAATACCCGACAACGCCCCAATCACAACGGCATTTAAGGAATTTGTTATGCCTCAAGAACCGCTACCCACAGCTACTTTAGCAAGCTTGAGAGGGTCAGCGGACTGGATTTTCAGGCACATTAGACGTAATGTAGTAAAATCCGCCCTTGGTCTGGCTGTGGCTTTTATGTTCATCATCGTCATCGGCTGGTTGCAAGAAGCTGGGGTACGTAACCAAAACGAAATTGACAGGTTGAACGACACCACCATTGTGACGGGTAGCATAGGGCCCAACGAGCCAGGTCAAATAATGGCGGGTGCTACGCAAAATTCCATCCGCCTGCGAACCGTGGAGATGTTGGCAGAACACGAGCATCTTTTAAGCCACATCTACACAGAAACCGACTTTACACGTGCTTTCTTTGTACACAGCCCCAGCGGGGAAGCTATGCCAGAAAACTGGGAGGAGCTGTCGGGAATAGACACAACCTTAGGCATCAGGGGCAACCTTGATAGGCTGGAAGTGTTACGTGGCTTCAACCGCTTCGAGGACTTTATTGAAAGGAATACTGACTTTTGGGGCAACGCCATACAATTTGATTTTGGTGCTGAATTTAGCGAGACGGACTTTCTAGGCTATCAATCAGGCGGCAGAATACCTGTCATTTTACCACAAGGCACTTTAGAAGCAAGTGGGCTGGCAATAGGTGATTATGTAAATATCGGCTTCTTTACACTTAATATTTTGAGCCTTGAAACCGCCCTTGGTCAGGTAATAGGCACACATAACGGTCATATACTGCCGGATGCTAACTCTAGTGCTATCCTAATGCCCGTGGCATCCTTAGAATATGTCCTCGGGGGTTTCATTTCCTATTCGGTTCTGACTTTTAACGTAGACACTGCCCACAACCCTCAAATTAGTCAGGTTCGGGAGACCCTCGAAGTGATACCAGCCAGCTTTGGTGGACTTAACAACCTCACCATGCAACTATTTCTTGGGGACGAGGATTTGCGAAACACAACAACGGCAGTGGGACAAACAATATTGCTTCTAGATTTAATGTACCCTGTGGCACTGGCAATATCGGCAACAATCGCAATAGGTCTGTCCATGCTGTTGATGTTGCAGTCATCCAAAAATGCAGCCACTATGCGGGTGATGGGTGATGACAAGGCGAAGGCTAGGGGCGTTCTGATGATGGAGCTGGTTTTCGTATGCGTGGCTGGCTTGATGGTTGGTTTTTTGGGTTTGTTGCTTTTAGGTTGGGGCTTTGGAATTTCAGAAATCCTAGCTGTTGCAGGGGTTTATCTTGGTGGTGCATTAATCGGGGCGATTATCGGCTCAATCACCATCACCAAAAAGCCACCTTTGGAATTATTACAGGTTAAAGAATAGGAGGAAAATAATATGCTAAATCTTGAAAATATTTGTTATCGTTATAAAAATGGAGACCGTGACGTGCTTAAAAATGTTAATGTCAATTTCGTAGAAGGGCAACTCCATTCCATTGTTGGGCCATCTGGCAGTGGTAAGACAACCCTTTTGTCCATTATGGCAGGGCTTGACAAACCCACCAGCGGGCGTGTCCTAATCGAAGGGGACGACCTTTCTAAAATGAACCTAGACCTTTACCGCAGAAAGCGTATATCCATGATTTTCCAAGCTTTTCACCTGTTTCCTTTGCTTACGGCACAGGAGAACACCTGCTATCCCATGGAAGCCAACGGTGTTGTTCGCTCGTTTGCCAAAAACCGTGCCAAAGAGCTTTTGGAAAGCGTTGGCATTGGTGAAGAAAAACACAGGCGTTATCCTTCCAACCTGTCGGGGGGAGAGCAACAACGTGTGGCGATTGCCCGTGCTTTGTCCACAGGGGCAAGGGTTATCTTAGCAGACGAACCCACGGGCAATCTAGATGTGGCTAATGGTGATGCGGTAATTGCCATCTTAAAACAACTTGCCCATGAGCAAGGATACTGTGTAATTGTTGTTACCCACAATATGGAAATTGCAGAAGCGTCCGACTCCGTTTTCCGAATGTCTGACGGAGTTTTAACGGCAGGATAAAACTTAAACAACATAAAAATACCGCCAAAGACAACTATTGGCGGTATTTTTATGTTGTTTTCTAAGCTTGTGTTGCTTTTTTTCCAAAAACACGTAAGACGAGCATTATGCCTATTGCTAGTGTGGCAAATATCGCCGCTGTGATAAAGGCGGGGGACAGCAAACCAATGTCATCATAATATTGAGAAATGTTGGCGAAATGCCCAGCCACTTGAGAGGCAATAATGGCACCAACACCAAAACCAATAAGTACAAACCCATAATTCTCACCCATATACTTACTGCCGAATAGGTCAGAAGTCAAGGCAGGGAAGTTGCTCAAAATACCACCAAAGCTAAACCCGATTAGGGCGATAACGACGATTATCAAAATCCCTTCCGCTACATTTACCATAAGCGACATTCCGCCAGAAAGCACCAGCAAAATTATCAACGTGGTAGTGCGTCCCAATTTGTCAGACATTGCACCCCAAAACAAGCGACCGATGGAGTTAAAGAGGGCAATCGCAATAACGCCAATAGTCGCAACTGTCTCACCTAAATCGTGAGCCATTGCAATGGGGCGGGCAAAACCAATCATCATCAATCCACCGATAACGGAGAAGATAAACGCAGCCGCCAACAAGTAGAATTGAGGGGTTTTTATCATTTCCTTGCTGGTAAAGTTGCGAGCCGTTCCCGCCGCTTTGGGGTTTGCAGCAACTTTGTCAGCCATATGCCCTTCTGGTGGTTCTTTGGTGAAAATGCTACCCACAGTACAAACCACGAAAAACACGCCAGCCAGCACCCGCAAGGTCATCATTTCGCCGCCAACTTGGTGTAATGTGCCAACACCACCGAAAGCTTCAATCATCCATTCGATAAGTGGGGTAAAAATTACACCACCAAAACCAAGGGCAGCAACGATAACCCCTGTTATCATGCCCTTTTTATGGGGATACCACTTTTGGGCGCAAGCAATTGTTGTGCTGTATGTAAAACCCATACCAAGACCGCCTAAAAGCCCGTATGAAAGCCACAAAAGCCACCCAAATTCGGGCTGTACAAACGAGGCGATAAGTGTCCCTGTACTCAAAATTAGACCGCCCGTAAAAATTACACGACGAAGACCAAATTTTACGGTCAGCTTGCCTGCAATTAATCCACCAATGCCAAAAAGTGCCAAAACAATGGAGAAAACCATTGCCGCATGGGCATTGTTGCCGTCGAAAATTGCATTGGCGATACCTGTTTGGAAAACCGACCAAATGTAAATTATACCCAGCGTCAACTGTATTGCCACTGACGCAATTACTGCAAAAAGCCCTTGCCTTGCTCCCATTTTTAACCTCCGAAAAATCCTTTGTAATTTCACACCAACATATCTTACCACGCCCAAACATATTTGTCAAACTTAATTACTTTTTAACAAAAAGCAATTTAGCACCACGCAAGATGATGGCAACGACCACGAAAATACCTAGAAAACCAAATGCGGTGTAGCCATAAGACACCATGGTGGAAAAACCAAGGTGGGCGGCAGTAACACCGAGGGCAGAAATTACAATTTTAATTTGCATCTTAGTAAATTTTGTACGGCTTGCCAGCCAGTTTGTTAAGGCGAAAGCATTGGTGGCGGCTGTGGTAAAAATCGCTAAAAATAAAAGCACTGTGTATCCATAAGCAATAACTGGCGAATAACTTTGTCCTAGTGCCAACATTGGCAATTCTGCATTTTGGACAATTGGTAAGTTTAGCAACAATGCCACCACAAAAATAACACCGATAATGGCTATTAGTCCACCACCCAAAAGCCCGCCCCATCGGGCAATTTTCCTATTGGTGACAATGGTTGGTATGGCAGATAGCACCGCCACGGCAGTCAACATATTGTAAGAAGCATAAGTCACGGCAGACAACCCCCAAAGACCAGTGTTTTGTGCGGTCTGCACTGTCGTTGTTGACTCTGTAGCATTAATGATGGCATATATGCCTAAAAACAAAGCTCCCACCACCAAAATAGGGGTTATTATTGTGTTAATTTCTACAATACCACGCACATCGAACATCAAAATACCAAAAGACAAGGTGGCAAGAATAAATGCCCCCGCCGAAAACGGCAAATTAAGTGCTTGCTGCCCCAAAGCACCAGCACCTGCCAGCATTGCTGCAAAAATTACAAAAATGAACAGCCCCGTCACAACATCCAGCACCCCGCCCAATTTGCGACCAAAAACCACACGCATAAAACCCTTGTAGTCGGTGATTTTTTCATGTACACAAATTGACAGCACCGCCCAGCCACACAAAGCAATTACCAAGCCAGCCAACAAAATGCCCCAAATGCCCATCTGACCATATCGAAGAAAAAACGTTAAATGCTCCTGTCCAGAGGCAAACCCCGCACCAAAAATAAGCCCAGCAAACACGCAGGCTGTTTTTATGATTTTTGATAAACTTCTATCTGTTTTCATCACGCACTCTCCTTTGGAGAAATGTATGCTTGACACATTGCATTTAGGATAAATCTTGACGGCACAAAACAAGCTGTGGTATAATCCTATTGGTAAGGAGTGGTTTTGTGGGATTTGTAGCCATACTTTGGGCTATCAACACTTTGGCTTTTGTGGTTGCGGTGTTGAGGGGTGCAAAAAATGCACGTCAAAACATTTTTTCTTCACCACAGGATTTTAAGATGAAGTCATTTAACCGAATTGAAAAGGAAATTGATAATGACTTGGCGGAAAAAGTTGTGGGCGAGAACCGTGGGTTAAAAATAACCCTGTTTTTTATTGTGCTTGTTATCACGTCGGGATATTTGTTAGGGAGTGGTCTGGTAATTGCAAACCCTATTTTCTGGGGATTGTCTGTAGCAATCTTCCTTGTGGATATGTGGGGGCTTTTCAAGAATAGAGAGCGTATGCGTCAATTTTTGCGAGGAAATACACAGAGTGTAGCAATTGTGTTGTCAAGGGTAATCCAAATGTAGTAATACATGTGGTAGGCGTAGAAAATTTATATTTTGCACGAGGGGGAAATCTAATGAAAATAGTCATAATTACCAAAAATAAAAAAGATTTTTTAGACCTATTACTCTTAGCTGATCAAGAGTATATGATTGATAAATATTT
>Ga0123352_10000492_pt1 | contig 48081 bp, 48 predicted proteins | sample TergutLab28metaG_FD_89700 | JGI IMG/M metagenome (GOLD analysis project Ga0123352, IMG submission 89700) | Labiotermes labralis P1 segment gut microbial communities from Petit-Saut dam, French Guiana - Lab288 P1 | ecosystem: Host-associated > Arthropoda: Insects > Digestive system > Gut ... | reverse complement strand
CGGTCATAACTCCGTAACCGTCCAAAATCGGACACATGTTTATATGAACTTTCTTGATCACAAAGGCCTAGGAAATCACCTCCTGCAGTTATGCCCTAAAGTCGTGAAACACCCTGTATATATATATATATATACGTATGTACATACTATGTAAAACTGGCAACGGCTGCACAACTGAGGTGTGATTCCTTTGCAGGAACAGTGCCAAGGTTAGATAGAACACTGCAGTTATACATCAGGCTGCTGATGATTGCACCTACCTGCTTGTAGGGATAATGTGCCTTCAAATAATGCACACCTCATATTATATGAAAATTTATAATGTTGTAGTTACCATTGCTTACATATATACATTAATGAACACACAAGACACTGATTCAAAAGGAGTAGCTTCATGATGTTATTAGGATGATAACATCATGTAGTATAAGATTGGGGAGGGCGCAAGTGGGACACAGGGTATTGCCTGGAAACCTGGTAGGAAAAAGACTGCTTGGATAGCCTAGGCATAGATGGGAATGTAATATCAATATGGATCATAAAGAAGTGGATAGAAGATCATGGACTGGATTGATCTGGCTCTGGACAGGGACCAATGGCGTTCTTTTGTGTGCCATTGAACCTTGTAGCTCCGTAAACTGAAGAAAGTTATTCACTAGCTAAGAACCTGCTGGCTTAAGAAGGACCCTGTTCCATGGAGTCACTTAGCTAACTAATGCTACTGTATTCACTGCAGTGATGGTGTGTGTGTGTGTGTGTGTGTGGGGGAGGGGGCAATTTGCTAATACTTCAGGGACAACATTTTGTCTGATATAAATTTACTTGTATTTTGGAGGGACCCACTTCCTCCATTTTTGGAACAGAAAAGTAAACCATTTGGAAAAAAATGGTAGGATGCATGGACACAAGGAAAGGACATGTGTGTGTGAGTGAGCTGATTGAATAGTGTGGGACCAGGAGGGGGCAGGCCTGAACAAGTACGGAATAAAGTGTGATACAGTGTGTGGAGGAGGAAAATAATTGAGAAAAGTATTTTCCAGTAAATGAAAACTAAATGATAAGATCTCCTGATTTCAAGCTTTCGCCGTGTCACGAACAAACAGATGGAGTAGCCATGGGCTCCCCACTCTCCCCGGTTATTGCCAACTTCTACATGGAAGACTTCGAGATGAAAGCTATAAAAACAGCCACACACAAGCCTGCCTGCTGGTATAGATATGTGGATGACACATTCGTCATCTGGCCACACGGACAAGAAAAACTAACGGATTTCCTCATACACCTCAATGGAATTCACAACAACATACAAATCACAATGGAAATAGAAGAAGCAGGTCACCTCCCCTTCCTGGATATTGACGTTTACAGGAAGAAGGACAGCTCCCTAGGACACAAAGTCTACTGTGAACCCACCCACACTAATCTCTACCTGCACCAAAAATCCTATCACCATCCAGCAAACAAACACTCAGTCCTCTCGTCCCTGGTACACAGAGCTAAAGTTCTATGTGATCAGGACTCTCTTGCATTTGAACTAACACCAATGTCTTCCAACTAAATGGTTACAGCCAGCAGCAGATACAACGAGCCATAAACCTGACCACACAGACCAACAAGACTGAAGATGAACCTACGTCCACAGCCTACTTACCGTACACTCAGACCACATATGGCAGACTAAGCAGAATGCTGGCCAAATATAATATCAAAAGCATCGCCATACCACCCAAGAAGATAGCAAGCTACATGCCACCTACCAAGGATGCACCAGGATTAAGAACACTTGCATATATGAGATCCCGTGTGAATGTGGAAAAGTGTACATCGGACAGAGCAGAAGGCCCATCCAGCTTCGCATTAAAGAACACGAAAAACACATCAGACTGGTGCAACCTGACAAATCAGCAGTTGCTGAGCACAGCTTCAATCACGATCACATCATCAGACTACAGGACACAAAACTCCTCTCCTCTAAAACCAGCTACATGGATTGCCTCATCAGGGAAGCCATTGAAATAGAGATGCATACTAATAACATCAACAGAGATGGGGGATTCATTCTCAGCAAATCCTGGCAACCTCTGTTACACAAACTCAAGGAAAGGAGACAGCCACAGAACACACTATAGTGATCCCACCCACACACGCACTTAAATACCTCCCCCTTCCACAACCTTTTGTCCACTTACCTGCTCCCCTCTGGTCACTCGCCCTCCCGTTGGCTCCGCCGCTTGCCTACCAAACTCTGTCTGGTATAAATACACCACACATCCCATGCCCTGTCATACTTCATCCATCTGCCTTTGAAGATGGAACCGATAAAGTGTTCCTAAATGTCGGCTACCAGAACTCAGATGCCGGGGAATTACCCAAAAGAAAACATATTACATAAGATACGATTGTGTATGCTTTCTCTGGCAGTGTCAGGGTATTAACTAGACTACCCACTAGGCCAGTCCATCTATTCACATTTCCTGAAATTCATTCTCACATGTGTTTCTCTCCAGCTTTCCCATTTCCTGCATTGGACCTTCTTGCCCTTTAACATGATTCAGTGTATCAAAACATGGATTACTCTACTGGATGCTTGACATCCTTGCAGAAACCATGTAATATCATACTTCCCCCTTACAGTTACTGGAAAATATTTTTTTAACTACATATGTACCCACCTTCCCCTAGTGTTGGGTCCTGCCCCCTGTTTCCCCCATCATCCCTTATTAGCTGGGTCACATAGCCATGTCCTTACCATGTGCACCTTTATATTATTCGCTTCTCTGACATGACTTATTCTGCTATTGTGCAGATGGAATTGGTGTGTTATTCTGAAATGTAAGTAAATTTCTGTCAGTCTGTATGGTGTCACATCTATGGTGACAGCATTGATCATAAGGCACCATCATGTGAACCTCAGATTCTTAATTCGCTATATGCCTTTTCTGCACATCTTCCATTACTCATTTCCTTTGCAGGAGGAATATTTTATTATACCAGACAGGTTATCATGGAATATTATCATGTGTGTCATGAATGAGTAAAATACAGACACAATCACACGCCCACTCATCTGCTTGTTTGTAGCAAATGAAAAATCTTTGAATAATTCATCAATATTAGACTGCATTTGAAATGTGATGGCACACCCGGAGAAACCAGATTTCATCTTTCGGCGAAACGGACAAGTCCATTTAAGTCGGTGGGGTGTCAGTTCAGTTGACTACTGGCAGCCGAGGTGTGTGCATACACCATGTTCCATGGAAGTGTGAAGACTACTGGCTGCCCACTCCATTCACCAGTTTCCCCTTCACTTCCTCTCTCGTGCGTCACTGTGTGCCATCACATTTCAACTGGACTGTACCTCTTCTTGCCCTCTTCTTTTAATCCACAGATATTGAACAGTTAACTGTATTTTTTTTTTGCACATTTTACGTTTTGATGGGCAAAACTGTAAGTCTGAAACTTCACATGACACTAAATAGAGTGGCGCACGTAATTTATAATGATGTAAGTGGGCGTAGTTTTTCAGGTGGAGAAGTGTCTGGTGTAGAGAATTTTTTCTGGCTGGTGAACTGAGCCAGCATATGTTGAGCCCTTTGAATATTACAGTGTTTAGTAGTTCTTTCCTTGCCAGAAATAAAGAACACCTTAATTGTGAAGCTTGTGTGTGGCTAACATACAGTACATTCAGTGTGACTTTTCCAGTTTACGTGGCTATGGTTATGGACCCAGTTATTCTGTATATATTGATTGTAACAACTCACATGCATTATAGTTTTTGACTTATTAGTTACATATTTTGTGAGTTTTATTTTGTTAACATTTAAAATAAGCTTATTTGGTATCGACATTTTGTACGTTAAAGCACAATATAGTTTCATACTGCTGTGACAGTTTTTGTTACAGTATGGAGATACCATGTACAGTGGACATACAGTAGTGACCTTTATACAGAGCCTTGAGGGAATGCAGTAAAAATGTGCATTGTTTTGAATGTTTCAGGCTTTATTAGAACCCCCTTACAGTACAGTGCTAACTAGCATTGACACTGATGCAGTTTTATTCAGTCTTTCTGTCACCACACGCACTCCTTACAAAGTCTTGTTAATCTGTGGACCCCTTCCCCTGAATCATCCCAACCCTTGGACTTCTAAGGCACAATTGCTGGTAACATCTAAGTTGGAGGAAATTCAAACAGGAAACACACTTAAACTCTGAAATATGTTACTAAGTCAATGTAAAAATTTATTACAAAATCGTAATTTTACTAGCAGTAATGACAAAACCAAGATTAGGAAATGACCTAGAAGAAAAAACTTTTTTCTGCTGAACGGAAGGTACTTACAGGTAGGACCATTTAGGCATAACTCATGGACCAATGGGGGTCACTAGACCCCTGGATGATAAACACTGCTGTAATCCATAAGAAGGTAGCTCTGACATTGACACAGAGAGAGAGAGAGAGACAATGAAACCTGGATGTTATGTTGCTGAAGGGATCATTTTAAATGAATGCAGAACACACTGAATTAGTACTGTATTACATGATACATGTGAATCAAGTCAATGGAAGACACTAAAAATATCTTGCTTCTTCACTTTCTGCTGAGCACTATACCCCTCGTTCTAAACACTATTGAAGGCAGCCATTATCCTGTGCGCAGTGTGGGCATTTTCCTGCATCATGCATTGTGTGCTGAGGAGTAACTCAGCTCAGTTGCTGTCACTGGTTCGAGCTTTGCTGCACCCAACACACTACAAATACAACTTGAAGGCTGTAGAGGAAGTAAGAAATTGTAACTGAAAATTTTTTTTTTAACGATTTCCAGTTGAAAGTACTTAAAATGATAGCAAAAGGCTAAGCTTAATTTTAATGTGTAATTGAGGAACTGGGTAGTAAGCGGAAACATGTAGTCTAGAAAAATTTAATATAATGTAAGTTTTAGTGGGACTAGTATTAGATGTATGGGTTCAAAGAATGTAAAATCCAAGTTTCACTGTAGATGTTTCTCCATTCTGTTGGACATCTAATTCAAGTGTAACCCACCACTGGGTGTTACTTAGTGAACATTTGTTATCCTGGCTGTCATGTGTCATCAGGTGAGATCGACATTGTATGGCAGTTCAGCCAACCTGGGGCATTGTCACAGTGGGTGACAACTAGTGACAGTGATCACAAAGAGGGATACAGCACCTGTGAGCTCTCTGTCAGCAAAGGAGGCAACGGCTTATTCATGGGCACACTTTCTACACGTGTCCCCAAGGATGGACGCATAAAGAAGGCAGGCTATTGTAACATGCGATCCATGAGACCACGGGTATGTTGCCTAGACGTGACACATCATCAGGGACAGCCAAGCATACATGTTGCTTGACAAGCTGCCTTACTTGCTTTGTAATGCTCCTTATTGCATAAAATATGGTGTCTGTTATAGCTGGTGTGTGAAATGTTACTGTACTTCACATTTATCATGGCATGTGAATCACATAGGAGGCAACAGTTTTACATTGCACCATCAGTTGGTAACAGTGAGTGCAAATCTGTTAACCTTTCTATTATAACATGTAATTTCAAGTCATTGCTTATCTTGAATTGTTGTTGGTGCTGCCACCCACCCTCACACTAGCTGCACTTTCTTCCAGTGAAGGTTACATAGTAAAAAGTGGTGGAAGGTTAGACTGTTGGTAGATGCATGTTTGGCCAAAATAGCATTAGAGTTAATCACAGAGAAGATCAGAAGCTAAGTGAAGACCATTTCTACAAGTAGGCCCACTGAGCTGCTAATTCGTAACATTGTGTTCATATTGTTTTCCATATTTTGTGCATTATACTGTTACTAAATTAAGTCCACCAAATTGTACCTGTAGTCAGTTTCCATGTATTCTTATTACATGATATTATTATCTTTGAATCATGCAGGAGATAATAATAATTGTATGTGATGATCATATATGCAAACTGACTGCAAGTGCACTTTGTTGAAGTAATATTAGTAATTGTAACATTGTGTCATGTCTCATGCCAGAGTCCATTAATTGGTTTCTTATTTACTGTTAGCAATCCCTAGTGCAGTTCAACTATCTTATGTAAACAAAGGGAGGCAATGGTAATGCCTTCGCCATACATTAATTGTCTGGCTGCTATTATGTCTTGCGTTTTATATATCCCGAAATGTCCTCATAACTACCACGTTTGTGCAATTGTACATGTAGAGACATGCCACCATGTCGAGTCATGCACTCCGTAATATTTGCATTGTGCCACATTGGAATTTTCAAGCATTATCAAACCCATATAGGCATAAGGGGCTATAAGTTTTCCACTGTTGTTCACTTGAAATTTCAATTTTACACAACATCAAATTCCTTCATACACTCCTGCTTTGTCGTTAGTTATAGAAATACGTATTTGATTTTGGTTGCCTTATCTGTATTGCAATTTCACATCTGGCTGTCACAAGTTTGCTGAATAATGACAGTTTTTCACACCATCACAGATGCTGTTTATATCTGACTTTCACTGTACTTTATAAAGATATGGAAAATGCTCGTCAAAATAAATATACAGATGTTTCTACAAACAAGTTCACTAAAACTGTTCAAAGTGCTCTCACTTGAAACAAGATGCCTTGTAAAAAAACACTGAACCAGTAATTTTTGGTTGTGTGCAACTGTCGCCCAGTGGGCTACCATGTATTATAATGGCAACACCATAAATATGTGATAGATAGATTGAACTTAGGTTCAGGACCTCACAGTCCTGATGCACCTACGCCTTAATAACAGGCCCTTTGTGCCCCATGTCTAATCGTGGGAGCCCTGTGACTCTACTGAAATTCCAGACGGCTCCCAAGCTTATACTCTTAATGCCCTCTGGCTCCAAGAAAAAGGAGCCCAGATACATATGTCTGAGTGAGGCCAAAGCCTTACATTCAAAAAGAATGTGGGCCGAGGTTTCCTCTTTCACTCCACACCTCCTACACAATGGTCTGTCCAGCAGCCCTAGTGTGTGAAGATGTCTCCTCAGGGTGTTATGTCTGGTAAGAAGGCCAATTACAGCCCTGGATTGAGTCCTATTAAAGGACAGAATTTTAACCTTGGCACCCAGACTAGGTCTTGAGATTAATTCTCGAGGCTGTCTTTGGGTGTCACCAAGGCCTCGCCATCTTGCCCAGTGCTGGTTGACCAACCAACAAATAAGCTTTTTGTATATATTGTCTATAGACTCCCAGGGCTGGCTCAGGTACAAGAAACCCCAGAACAGAGCCGCCCCTTGCGAGCTCATCAGTGATCTCATTACCTCGTACTCCAGCATGTCCAGGGACCCAATATAGCCCCACTGCATGCCAGGTAGAGATGTCATTCAATGCCTTTTGGCACTGATGGACCAAAGGAGACATTGTTCTGATGGCCTGAAGAGCTTTCAAAGCCGCCTGACTATCAGAGCAGATACTCAACGTATTTCTCCAGTCTGTTCTGAAATTGAATTTCATAAACACAGGCCAAGATAGCATATATCTCAGCCTGAAAAACTGTTGCATATCTGCCTAGGGAAAAGCTGAGCCTTCTTCTTACAGATTGCCCATAGACTCCAGCCCTGGTCCCCTCCCTCATCTTGGACCCATCTGTAAACCAGACAAGCCCATTGACTGCAGGAGGAGCGCCATTTGCTTTAGTCCAGTCTTTCCTCATCAGAATAGTAACCCTATAGTTGGGTTCAAGATTGAATGCTGACCTCATAACGTCAATCCCCATATTAAATATGGGATCTGACTGTTGAAGCCACATCAAAATACTACTGCATCCTCCATTGGGATGTAGGTAAGACCTACGTCCCAGACTCCAGAGACGATGCGCAGCTGACCTCGCCTCACTCTGAACCACTAACTCCAGAAGGGAGAGGAACATAAGTGCTTCCGCAGCATTGGTGGGAGTGGTGCGCATTGCTCCTGTTACCCCTAAGCATGCTAATCTTTGGATTCTGCTTAGTTTCTTCTTGGCACATGCCATCTAACAACCAGGCCACCATACCAAGGATGCAAAGGTGACGAACGGCCTGATGATAGAGATGTAGATCCAATGAACCATCCTGGGTCTCAGGCCCCACATCACACCATAGGCCCTCCTGCAGGCCCACAACAAATTTTGAGTCTTCCTCATCTTAACATCCACATGTTCCCTCCAAGTCAGTCGTGAATCCAGGATCACTCCCAGATATTTGACCGACATGGAGCAATGCAAGGTCGTCCCAAATAAATGAGACTCGAAGAACCCTGGGAGTTTCTGTCTTCTAGTGAATGCAACAAGCCCAGTTTTGTGGGAATTAACCAACAGACTGAGCTCATCACACCACGCTTTGACGGTATAAAGGGCCCATTGTATGACCCCTGATACCGTATTTGGGAATTTTGAATTTTCCCACCACTAGAAGACAGATGTCATCCACATATCCCTGTGAGTAAACACCTCCCTCATTGAGCCTCGCCAACAGTTCATTGACAACAAGGCATCATAGGAGAGGTGATAAAAAACTCCTCCCTGTGGGCAGCCTCTAGACACCGCGACACTCCTGGAAAGTCCCCTGAGAGTTGCCGTGGCTAGCTGACCCTCCAGGGTGGCTCCAATCCGTTGTACAATGGTGTAATCTACTCATGTCTAGCAAGTGTTGCACACATGGAGTTGTAGGAGGTGTTGTTAAATGCGCCTTCTATATCATGAAAGACGCCTAAGGCTATATCCTGCTGGTCAAGTGCCTTCTCAACTCATACCATGAGCTGATGAAGAGCTGTTTCCACAGACTTCCCAGCCTGGTATGTTTGTTTGTTGGGATGAAGTGGCCTGAGCGTCAGAATTTCATCCCTTAAAAATCTGTCCACCAGCCTTTCCATGGTCTTAAGTAAGAACGATGTGAGACTGATAGGTCTAAAATCCCTAGGTCCGCAATAGTAATTCCTACTGGGCTTAGGTATAAACACTACCTTAACCTGGCGCCACATGGCTGGAACATATCCAGTCACCAGCAGGCACAAAAGATCCTGACCAGGTAAAGAATAAGGACCTCCCGTCCCTCTTGTAGTAGAGCCAGGAATATCCCATCCATACCTGGACTTTTATATGGAGCAAATGAATCAATTGCCCACTCCACTCTCCAATAGGTAACAATCCTCACAGCCACCCGCCAGTCCAAACTTTTGGTATGGCAGGCAGTGACAGGTACTGTTCTCCTCTCCATAACAATTGAATTGGGGAAGTGAGTGGCAAGCAGGAGACCAAGGTTTCCCCTTTGGATTGTGTGCGCTCTCCAGAAGCAGCCACCAAAGATCCCAGCCTGAGTTTAGGGTCCCTAGATAGAGCCCTATATAACCTAGCTGACCTAGGTAGATCATTTATGGAGCTATAAAAAGTCATCCAGGTCTCTTCGAAAGCCTTTCGTACCTCCTTCCTATATCTCCATTGAGCCTCTCTGTAGACTTCCCAGCTATTTGAATTTTTGTCTGTCTGGCACCTGTTAGAGAGCCGTCTCACTTCCCTTCTGAGCGGCTCTAGCTCCGATGTCCACCTCAGAGATTTTATACCTTTTCTAACAGGTCTAAGAGGACAGTTATCCTCACAGGTGGTGATAAGGGCTTGCTGAACCCAATGAACTGCAAGCTCCAATCCAGCCTCATCTTTCATGTTCATCTCAGGGCCCCTCTCCAGTTTTTCCCTCAGGCCCTCTCAAAAGGAGCCCCAGTTGGTGCCCCTAGGGTTCCTGATCAGGGGTACTGTCATGGAGCCCTGTAGAGTGAACAGTGTCTATGATCCGAAAGGGAGGGCTCTAAAGAAACCTCCCAACCAGTAATGCTTTCTAGAAGTCCATAGGACCCCATGGTAATATCAATCACCTCTTGCCTAGAACCACTGCAAAAGGTGGACTTGTTGCCCCAATTAAGAATCTCCAAATTTGAAGACTGAGAAATTCCATCATGGCCCCCCCTCTCCCATTGCAGTTGGTGCTACCCCATGCAGTATGATGTGCATTGGAGTCACACCCCACAATTAAATAGAGATTTTCATTCTCATAGTATCACACGAGTTCTTCCAGCTCTCTTGACTGGGGAGGATCCTCAGAATCATATGGCAGATTAGCAGAACAGACAACCAGCCTTCTTTCTCCTTATACTTTACTAGGACTGCTACTAGGTCCCTAGGTCCCTGGCAGCACCAATATATTGATGTTCCTCGCAAGGATACAAGCCCTGGGTCTATCCTTTCCTCCCGCAGAGTGAAGGGTATATCCTGGAATATTCAGGCCCCTGATACAGTCCTTGCAATACCACGGTTCCTGTATCAAAGCCATGTCTATTCCTTTATTGCCTACTGTTCTAGTAAAAATTCCAGAAGCAGCAATGCTATGCTGCAGGTTGGCCTGAATAAAAGAAATGGTACTCACCATAACTGATTCGGCCTTCTTTGCAGAGTTTGTGGCTGACCGCCTATAGCGGACTGAGTTTGGCCGCTGTCAGAGTCCCCAGTAGGAGCCTCCGCAAGCTTGGCCTTCCTCGCCCGCTTTTTGGCAGCACCACAGCAGTTCTTTCTGGTAACTTGGAGACTGAGAGTGCCAAGCTTCTCTGTCAGACCCTCAAGGTTCTCCAAACTTAAACAGCAAGGGGACAAGTGTTCCTCCCCAGTCAGAGGAGTCTGATGTGCTCCTTGCTCAGCTGGGTTCTGCCCAGCTGCCCCAGTTTGCAGAGCCTTTGAACAGAAACCCTTTTCAGAGTCTCCCTCTGCGGAGCTCTCCTTATGCCCTAAGTTTATGTCCGTGTTCTCCATATTGGTCCCACGAGTAAGGGGCTACTATAAGGTCCACCAAGTAGAGCCCCCATAATTGGTAAGGCTATATTACCCCTGGGAGGTCACCTGGTGTCCCAGAGAGTACCGTTTGAGACAGACTCACCCACTGCCATTCATCCCATAGGCATGGCACTCACACTATAGGATTGGGGATTGTTTTTCAAGGTTTATGCCCTTAGATCCGCTGTGTTCTGCATAACAGGGTACCTGACATAGGATATGGCTCTTTGCCATGTAGAGATGGTCTTGGGCGAAGAGATGCTATATACCACCTCTGTCACCCGTGGAGCCCTCCAAGGGGCCACCAATGTCACCTCTCGGTATCATGGTGACCCCGGTATGATCCGGCTGACTCCCCTTGACCCCCCATAAATATGTGACTACCTGATTAAACCCCCAGCACCTTCCTGAACTTCATATGAGTAAACACCTGTGTGTATCATGCTAACTTAATGCTTATTCAGCATCCATCTGGGAAGTATTTGACACCCTGCCAGTTACATAGGATTTGGAAGTGGCTTTCTGCTCGCTCTTCACAGTGTATGTAAGTTCTAACTGCTCTGTAAAGACTGTTAAGAAATTCGTCATTGATATGGTGAGTATCATTATTGTGTAAGACATAACATTGCTGCATTAATTTAATGTGCAGCAGAAGACACTTCCCTAATTAGTAAGGTGGTGCTGCAAGTATTGAAGTGGAAATGATGGTACAGCCTGAAAATCCATGATCTAGAATACAGTACAGTACAGCAGTGTGTTGTATGTGGAATTATTATGGCTTGCCACCACCCAGAATGTAAATTTGTAATCATGTAAATTACAAAATTTATCCATAGTATATAAATAACTATCAAAATGCACTGCAATGTTTATGATGTATTTTATTTACTATATTCTCACCAACAGGTTGCGGCCATCTTCAAGGTGATGTTATTATCACAACAATACAAAGGTACAAATGTGGTTAGCTGTGTCGCTGTCACTGCATAACAATTAAAAATTATAATTTCAGTTAAAATTATGTAAGTACTATAAACATAGATTAAAATAGGTAATTATTAAAATCTTTGGAGTTAAAATTATTTGGTCTGTGTGGAGTGATGATTGATGCAGTGGTGTGGTGAGTTTTAATGCAGTGTGTAGGTGATGTGTGGATGATGTGTACTGGTTGGAACCCATGTTGGTGAGAATATAGTAAAAAAAAAAAAAATTTCATAAACATTGAAGTGCTTTTTGTTGGTTATTTATATATATGTGGGTTACTGTAGGATAGGTTGCTATTGAATAACAACTACAGTAAACACGTATACTGGATATTTATGGAAGTCTTAGTCATACATAAGTATTGAGTGCTGCAGCAGAAAACCGTGATTTAATTGCCAGCTACTGGTCTCACTCCAGCGGTGTGGTCCGGTTGGCTGTAGGCGAGTGAATGCACGGGTAGCCAGTTGGCAGATATGTGCAAAGTGGTCCAGTCAACTGCAGGTGGGTGAATGCTGCCTGTGCAGCTGGTTGGCCAGAGAAGCACAGAGAGTTTCCAGTTGGCTGCAGGCAAGTGAATGCTGCTTGTCCAGCCAGTTGGCCGGAGATGCGTAGAGAGGTCCGGTTGACTGCAGGCAAGTAAATGTTGCCTGTGCAGCTGGTTGGCCAGAGATGTGCATAGTAGTCCGGTCAACTGCAGGTTGGTGAATGCTGCCTGTGCAGATGGTTGGCCAGAGAAGTGCAGAGAGGTCCGGTCAACTGCAGGCGAGTGAATGCTGCCTGTACAGCTGGTTGGCTGGGGGTGCGCAAAGTGGTCTGGTCGACTGCAGGCGGGTGAATGTTGCCTGTGCAGCCAATTGGCTAGAGAAGTGCAGAGAGGGCCTGTTGACTGCAGGTGAGTGAATGCTGCCTGTGCAGCTGGTTGGCTGGAGATGCGCAGAGTGGTTTGGTCAACTGCAGGTGAGTGAATGCTGTCTGTGCAGCCAGTTGGCTAGAGAAGTGCAAAGAGGGCCGGTCGACTGCAGGCGAGTGAATGCTGCCAGTGCAGCCAGTTGGCCAGATATGTGCAGAGAGGTCTGGTTGACTGCATGCAAGAGGATGTTACCTGTGTAGCCAGTTGGCTGGAGATGTGCAGAGAGGTCTGGTCGACTGCAGGAAAGTGAATGCTGCCAGTGCAGCTGGTTCGCCAGAGATGTGCAGTAGGGTTCTCTTACTCCTTTCAGTGATGTTTACTTCTTTCTGATAAGCAGTAAAATGTTGTCCAGAGCCTGGATAGACTGGGCTTTGTCCAGTCCTTCCACTGGACTGCCTGCTGTGCAATTGGTTTGTCAGCAGAACTTGTAGGAGTGTTCAGGTGAATGACTACAGGTTGGCGGTGATGACACTGAGTATTGGAGCAGGTTACAGTCTCTCGTCACTTGCCTCTGGAGTAAGTTGTTGTTTGGTTTGGTGGAAGGAGTGATATGTTGAGCAGAGAGAGAAGGGAGAGCTGCTGTGTGGAAAGGGCCGTTTCTGGATACATAGGGTGTTCCCACATATATTATGTATCTGATTAATGTACAGAAGATGGAACATATTAAAATATATACAATTTATCTTTTCTATAAATAAGTTTAATGTGTATGATCTGTGGTTCTCACAGCAACATTGATGAAGATTCAAGCCTTTTGGTATATAATGCAGTGTCGATTGGCAAATAATTTTCCAGCAATTTGGAAGAGCTTGCTCCCTCCAAATTTACAGTGTATGGAGTCCACTATTCTCAGACTGCAGAGACCCTGAAGATGAAGGCACTTAACTCCTCCAAGACATCAGTAATTGTTCACCGATCAACATAGCAACGTATCCCAAAAGAATTGAATCTTTATGTTCACTCTGATTTTGTTTTGTATGTTTTATAATACAAGGCGTGATTCTTTGCAATTATATGTATATCAGTAATACTGATAGTGCAATATTTACTTTTCTCTTTCCTGCCATTGACCTAACAGACAAAACCCAAAACATTATTAGATTTAGTGAGTACCCTTGCTGATGTGTACAGTAACCACAGTGTTAAATTGCTGTGCAAGTATTCTGGTAGAACTTTTGGCTATGATTCACATCCCAGTAAAAATCTCTGAATTTTTACTTACATTAATAAAATGTAATTTCTTGATTGTGGGTACTTCATCTTTAATGTTTAATGTGCTATATAATGTGATATTGAAAAGGAAAGCAAACATTTACTGCCTGGAGACAAACCCTTTTTATAGTATATGTGAGACTTCTAATAATATTGCAGTGTCTTTATGATATTAATGGACTTCAATCCTGTCAAGTTTATACAATGCTAATTAAGTAATATACAGGTTTGGATGGAAATACTTGTAACTTTTTGAAATGAAGTAACTAACACAAGGAAAGATGCAATTTGTTAACATGTACTTGCACACAATCATGACTGAATGAAAAGTTAACTGTAACCATCAGCATATTAAAATGACATACTTCATATGATCTCCATCACCACTGCTGCACTTGTGCATTTGACCTGGCAAAAAGGCCAGGACATTAGGGATGACTTCAATCCAGTGCCAACCGGCTGTTTTAAGTCAGGGATGTTGGCAGGATGTGTTGTATGTCTGCTGCCAAATGATGAGGTGGGCAAGGGGACCAGTTAACCAGACCCAATTTTTCAGCAGTGGAATTTTTAGCTCTAAGGCTACCTGAAGGCCATAGCATATGAGACAGACCGTGCCAGCTTCCCTGACATAAACCAACAAATTCAGTAGTACATTGAAGTTATCCCTAAAGACTTGCTGCAAAATATAATGGCCTCTCTGCCACATAGAATGCACAAGTGCAGAAATGGTGATGGAGTTCATGTGAAAAATGTAATTTTCAAGTTACAGTTAATTGTACATCAAGTTAAGATTGCATGTATATACACGGTGGTGAATTGTTCTTTTCCTTGTATTAGTTTTTTAATTCCAAAAAATATGAGGTATTCTGCTGCATTCTGTATTAATCTCTGCAGCTGTCATACCATCCATATGTGATATGAGGATTTTTGAGTGGCCTGTGGGACAGTGTTGGAATTGTGGTGGGATTTGTAGGACAGTGTTGGTATTGTGGTAGGTTCTGAAGGACAGTGCTGCAGTTGTGGTCTGTTGGGACAATATCGGGTTTGTGGTCAAGCATGTAGAAAAGTGTTGGGGTGCTGGTAGGGTCTGTAAGACAGTACTGTAGTTTGTATGATAGTGTTGGGCTTATGATGGTGTCTGCAGGACTGCTGGGATTGTGGAGGGGTCTGTAGGCAAGTATTGGAATTGTTGTGGTGTCTTTAGGACAGTGGTAGGATTTGTACGACAATGCTGTGGTTGTGATAGGGTCTATAAGTCACTGGTGAGATGTGATAGTCTCTGCAGGACATTTTTCAACCAGTAGGTCTCTAGGACAGTGTTAAGGTTGTTATGGAGTCTCTAGGACAGTGTTAAGGTTGTTATGGGGTCTCCAGGACAGTGTTAGGGTTGTTGTGGGGTCTCCAGGACAGTGCTAGGGTTGTTGTGGGGTTTCCAGGACAGTGTTAGGATTGTTATGGGTTCTCCAGGGCCATGCTAGTGTTTTTATAGGGTCACTAGGACAGTGTTAGGGTTGTTATGGGGTCTCCAGGACAGTGTTAGGGTTGTTATGGTGTCTTTAGAACAGTGCTGTGATTATTCTGGGATTGTCAGTGGGTCTTTAGAAGGGTTAAGAGTGTGGTAAATAGTATGGAGACTGCAATTGAGTTTGTGATGAAATTTTTGATGTTGCAGAAATCCTTCAAGCGGGATGCATTCTTTGACTGGCGCATGTACTCCCACATTGTACTGAGAGTTCGAGGTGATGGGCGCTCTTACATGCTCAATATATCTACTATGGGCTACTATGACATCATGTGGAATGACATCTACTCATATGTACTTTTCACCAGGGGTGGTCCCTACTGGCAGGTGTCTAAGGTAAAATACAGAAGGCAGGATCTAAGAGGTATTTGGTTTCTTTGAGTGACAAATTATGTAACAGTCTCAAACAATATGTGTCTATTATTACTGTCCACTGCAACCTTAAATTAACACATGTACGTTAAATTTTACAAATTAAAATGGGTAGAACGTTTACATTTCTGTCACCAGACAATTGGAGAGCCTACTCCAACACAACATTTGCTATTATCCTAGTTACACATCACCAATTAGCTCTCAAATCACATACACACATCTCTTTGTTCTTATCTTGCATATATGTACTTACAATGTACAAATGGTTCTGTTTCATGCTTGTAGTCACTGTTCTTTCTGGATTTGGTTCAACACTGGGCCTTACTTTAATTGTCCCAGATAGTGTGTTTGGTGAGAAGTGAAAATTATGTTGCTAGACTTTTACATATTATGTATCATATTTAGTTGTTTTTGTTTTTCCCCTCTCTTACTTTTCTCACCTAGCAGTACTATATGAAACACTTGCTTATGTTATATGTTATTTGGCTGGTAGTATGATTGTGGACCCAACAAAGTAATATTCATAGTACACATATTTGTTGTTTCAAGATGATATAAATTTTTGGGTTGTGTACATCACTAGAAATCTTGTTACTCTCTGTAGGTTTTTTGGCCTGTTTGTCTGCGCTGTTCATTGTATGCTGCAATAAGAGTGGCCTGTATCCAAAAATATGTGGAGTGTAACCAAAGTTGATGACTCTTCACATCAGAACAGCCCTGTTGCCTTTACATTGTCTCATGAAATAACAGCCAGAAAATCAACAACAATTACTTTAGTATGTGACTGTACATCTACCCAACTTCCCTCCAAACTAACAAGGCCAAATTGACATACTGTTTTAACAAAAATGTATTTGAGTTCACTTTTTACAGTACTTTGGACTGTCTGCCCAGATTGTCATGGTGAAAGGACTTAATCTGTTATTACACTGGATATAAACAAACCTTTTATCTTGTTAAATCAGTTCTGCTTTGCTTCATCTAAAAAGCTGCCTAAATTCTTGTCTGAGCCTTTTTAATGATCATGTAGTTTCCTGTAGACTGTCTCTTTATTCACATTTAACCATTTTTCTTTAAAACTTCCAGTTTCCAATTTTTGGTTTATGAACAGTGCAGTTAATATGTGTTTGACATCCTCTTTGCCAAAGTGTACCTGGCATCTTCCCTCCTGTTTTCTTTCTAATCCCATTTGAACTTTCACACTCCTGCTAACAACCATGCTGTCCCACTGCTTTCTTTCCTATTGCAGCATTCTACATATAATCATTTACCTCAGTGAAAATTAATTTATTCATATAATGTTAATAAACTTTTTTCTTTCAGACTTTTTGTACCATATTCTATCATTTGATTGCATAACATCTCTTACAGTCTGTTATTTCTGCTAGTTACACTCTTTCTTCATCCCCACAAGCACCAATCTGATATTGTACATTTCCTCTTGCAATTCCACTGTCATATTTCTCACAGTGAAATTACTGTTCTGCCATTTTGAACATTGCATTGCCAGATCTTCTATATCCAAACACATAGTCTGGTGCCAGTACTTTATAATCTGTCCTCTGCACTGCCATTTCCTACTCTCTCTGCTAAGTTCCATTTCAGCAAATCAACTGGCTGCACAAATTGGTATCCCCATTAATTTCTTGGAGAATCTGCCATGAACCTTGCCTAATTCTGCCTATGCCTCACCCAACCCCCATACCTCAATTCCATACATAATGTTTGACTCACATGTCATTCAGCATATATTCTCCAGCATGTTATCATTATACTGGGGATTACCACTATGCATTTGCCCATAGCTATGACAACTTGATACCATTTTGCTTTGGTTTTTTTTTCTGTTTGTTCCAATCTCCTGTGCTCTCCAATGTGATACTAGATAATTAACTGTATTAACTGCCTCTTTGTTCTGCCCATTCATTCTCCACCTTTCTGTTTTCTTTAATTTTCCAACTTTCTTAAGAGCCATTATTTTAGGTTTGTTCAATTAACATCTTAATTTCCAGTGTTTACAGTATTTATCTAATATTTCAATTTTCTTATTTAACACAACTTGAAAAAAAAATGCTCTAGCATATATTTCTGCAAATAATAGTTACCAGTTCCATTTATTTACTGGGGAATATGTTCTTTCCACATCAGTACACTCTGTATATCGTTTATAAAGACATTTAAACAAATATGGACTCCAGCCACAACCTTGATGGACCCCTCTTGTTTGTGGTACACACCTGGATGTTTGGTTTTCCCTGCACTTCACACAAAATTTTGTATCGTAGTGAATCATTTTTATGGTATTAATCATACTTTCAAGTACCCATCTTTTCCTCATTGGAAACTGCACAGTTTCTCAGTAGAAGTCACTTGTGTTCTCTGCCTCTTCAAAACACCAATATAATTATGTATATTTGCTGTGAAGTATTTATCAACATGTTTTGATTAAAAAAATATTATCTATTGTTCTTAACCTTTATGAATCCTGTATCCAACATGGCCAGTTTGGTATGATACAACAACCAAGCTCTAAGCCTGCAAACTATTATTCCTGAATATTTTTTCCCCAAAACTGATAGTTGTGAAATCCCCCTATAGTTACCAGGCTTCCTGTCATTTCCCTTCTGCTTATAAACTGATCATATTAATGAGTGTTCCATTATCTTGGAAATTTTCGTTATTAGTAATCATATTAAACAATTTAATCAAAATTTCAGGTCTTTCATCTTTAGTAACCAACATCTTCCATGCCTCTGCTGGTATTTTATCAAATCCTGTTGCTTTGTTATTTTCCATATCCAAGGTAACTTCTTCCATCTCTTGCATTGTCATATCATTATCAAATTCATCAGTATGATCCTGATCTATAATCTGAACCTCCATTACTAACAACCCTTTGTCTTCTTTCATACACAGTGTAGAAAAATGTCTTAAATATGTATATGGATTCAAAGTCTCGGTATTTAAACATTTGTTCAAAATGTTTTTCACACTCTCCCAAATTTTTATTGTATCTTTTTGTTTACTCAATTGACTCCTCTGTTCTGATTTCTTTGCTTGCCATCATTGCTGACTTTCTAACAATTTTACATATTCCGTCTTACAGCTACAATATCTGCAATTACTGTCCTCACCGTGTGTCTTTTATAGTCTGTAAATGCCACTGCAACTCCTGTCTTCTCTCCTTATACCACCACATGTAAAAAAGAGCCTCAACCAAATTCTGAGAAAAGTTTTGAGTCTTGACATGCAGTGTAGTTAGAATAACATCACAACTTTTCCTCATACCATAAACTCACTACTGACCAAACTGGAGGGAGTCACATTTCAAAATGGTTGCTTTGCAGATTCCGTTTTCCAAGTTCTTCTTGTCAAGCAAGGGACGCATTCAGGATAAGCAGAACCCTATCCCACTGGATAAAGTGACTCATGTGGGAATTTCAGCAGGTGACAAAATTAATGGACCTTTTCACCTGGAAATAGACTATATTGGCCTAGAGTTTGATCCTACTCATACAGAGGAGTTTGCATATGAGATGTACACGATGCCCAAGTATATTGTTGGTGTGTAAGCTGAGACAGAATTAGCAAGGTGTGTCTGTAGTAGAATGATCAATAAATGTAAATATGTACTTAGGTTACGCCAAGATTATACTTTCCAGTCTAATACAGTGTCCAGCAGAAATATCTGATGATTTGGCAACACAGCTGTGAGTGGAACTGTTGGCGTGGGGAATTTGTCCTTGAGCACCCTTTTAGTGAGACTCAAAGCATTTCAGTTGCCATGGAGCGCTGGTTTGCAGAGCATCACACTTTCGTTGTGGAGATGTATTTAAAAAATAATGATTCTGTCGTTGTGACTCAGTGGATATTTTGTTGGCACTTCAATATTCATCGGAACGAGTGTCCCTAGTCGCAATACTGTACTGTTGTGGGTGAGAAACTTCAGAGAAACTGTGTCTGCTGCAAAAAAAGAAAACCTCCAGGAAGAAAGCCTTCAATTAGAACTCCTGAGAACATAGAACAAATGCATCAGGCTTTTGTCAGAAGTCCTCAGTGATCATTAAGCAGAAATACCATTGCATTAAGAATATCTGATCGTATGGTGCGCTGAGTATTGCTCAAGGAATTAAATTTCCAACCATACAAATTGGTTATGTTTCAAGCAATAAATGATCAAGACAACGACAACCTTAACCACATTCTTATGACGGATGAAGCAAATTTTCATCTTTGTGGCAGTTCTCAAAACTGTCGCTACTGGGCAACTGAGAGCCCTCACGATATTCACCAGAAACCTTTACATTCTGAGAAGGTTATTGTTTGGTGTGGTGTAGCATCTTTTGGGGTGATCAGCCCCTATTTCTTTGAAGACGAGGCAGGAAGGGCAGTAACGGTAAATTCAGCCCGCTACACTGAGATGCTTCACACATTTCTAGAACTGGAGTTGCAGAGACTTGGTGTTGAAACCCAGACTCTCTGGTTTCAACAAGATGGGGCAACAGCTCACACTGCGAAGACTGCAATGCGAGTCCTCAACGATATGTTCCAAGCTCGCGTGATCTCACGAAGAGGCAGTATTGAATGGCCTGCAAGATTGCTTGATCTCAGTGCCTGCAACTTCTTCCTCTGGGGTTATCTTAAGAGCAAGGTGTACAAAAAGAAACCACAGACAACGGTGGACTTGAAACAGAACATCAGGGACGCAGTGGCAACAATTTCTCCCACCATGTTGCAGTGAGTAATGCAGAACTTCCAAAAACGCTTGCAGGAATGTGTTGACAAGGGACATCACCTCACAGACACTATATTCAGGAAGTGAATGTTGTTATTAAAATGCTTTGAGATAAAGATAATTTTAGTAATAAATTCATGTAAAAAGATAGTATACTTTTCATTTTATTTTAACTTAAAAATCATCAGGTTTTTCTGCCGGAACCTGTACATTAAAATAATTTAGTACCAAAATTTTCCCAAATGACTACCACTTACTCTTCCCCATTTAAAAGGATTTCCAAACTAAACAGCATGATATTTTCATGATGAAATGAATTTTTCATCCTATGGTGTATTTTTTTAATAACAATCTTTATTTCTCCAAATTTCCAACATACAGTTATGAAACAACACTCTCAGTTCCTAAGGTCGGTCTTGAAGGTCATTTCCACTTGCGCATTTCACATGACATGACATGACACAACCTCATGGTGCATGTGCAGTCTACAAGGTGAAGAAGTGAGAGTTTCAGAGAAGCTCACTGTGACTCTGTCTTACTTTTATTTCAATAATCTGATGTGTTCTGTGCAAATTTATATTTATTCTGTGCCCACATTGCTTGTGTGTGTAGTTTTTTTCCATACAGTGATTGATTATTGAGACACATAATCAGCTGGGACTCCACCACAGAGTGTGTACATAAAAGAAGGCATAACATGTGAGCTGGATCACTAGAGACACAAAACTCGTTCTGCAAGTGAATAGGTGAGTCGGAAGAAGGTGAAAACAACAAAGAAGAGGCTTTTCATCTACCAGTTGTGCTTGTAAATAAATATGTTGTCTTTTGTTTAAGAATGTGTCAAAACCACTTAAGATATAAATGTGGTTTGATATTGAAATTGCATCATTTAGTTCATAATTTGTGTGAAACAATACTGAGTAAATATGGAGAAGCTACAGTAGCTTAAGTAAATAGTACTGTGCAGTGCATATACTGCCATAGGTATCACTACTACTACTCCATGGCTCTACAGTCCTTGTAGGACCTTGACCTCCGTATAGGTATCACATCTTGTGTATTTATAGTACTGTGTGCTACACAGTCATAGGTATCACACTTTGTGTATTTACAGTACTGTGTGCTACATACACTGCCATAGGTATCACAACTTGTGTACTTATAGTACTGTGCACTACACATACTGTCATAAGAATCATACCATGTGTACTTTACTGTCCTTTCTAAAAGGCACTGTTTGATTTGTATGTTTGTCATATTTGCCCGTATATGCCTATAGCAAGGGGGAGTAGGTAAACGTAAAGCAATCCCTTGACAGGCTGCGAGGGTTCCAGGAAGTTGAGGTTCCCAGATTTCATGACAATCAGCACATGAAGGTGGTAAGGCTGTCACCCTTCCCCTTCCCCCCTCCCCCCAGTAAATATTCCCAGTACTCATTTCTGTTAGAGGCTGAGTGGTTCCCAGGACCATAGTGCAGTTGGAAGGCTTATGTCAATGAAAAATTCCAATGACACCATGTGGAATGGAACATAGTAGCATAGTGCCTCAACCAGCTGTACCACCACATGTGCCAGCAAGGGAGAGTACACATAGACTGAAAAATACAAGGGCAGTCCAATACCATAACAAAAGTCAATGTTAATTGCAATTCAGAATTATAAAATGTTTTCAGGTGTACCCCCAAAGATAGTCAAAAAACACCTCAAGAGGGTTTCACTGTGTGTGTGTGTATGTGTAATAGTAATTAGTAGTGTTCTTTATACATTTACTACATTCTCTTTCTTCCCACTCTACTGTTTGCATCATATATTTTACTGCCCATACCGTACCTGTGCCTATCACATCCAAATACATGTTATAAACAACTGTAATCAGCAGTTTACCGACAGGAGGAAGAGGGACCCTGAGGATTACTCCAAAATGAGTCAAATATATGAAGCAAGATTCAAGATGTATGAGCCAAAGGTCTCTAGACTGGTGGTACAGTGTGCTAACTGGATATAATGCAACAGTGCATTGCTACATAATGAATTAGTGTGGTGAGTGTCACTGTAACAGAAGGTTGCATTTTTGTGCTGCTGATGTCATGAAAGTGCTGTATTCTGCAAATGTAGCAGTCCAGTGAAGTGGCAGACCTAAAGTAACAAAGAATTTGCATCCAGTTTTGGTTTCACTTCGAGAAACCAGATTCTGAGACTTACAAAATGCTTAAAATAGCATTTCATGATGATAACACTAGTTGAACACAGACCTTTCAGCAATGTTCACAATTCAAAAGTGGCTGAACTTCAGTTGAAACATCTGAAGGTTTAGGTTGCCCTTCACCAAGTCTGATAAAAATGAGGAAAAAGTGCAAGTCATCCATGAGGGTATGTGGCATGTGCTAATGTTTGAGGCATTTGGGGGAGGATATCAGGAGTAAACATCCAGGCAAGTCACACACTGGCTTCTGCATAATGACAACATGCCAACTGCCATTGCTTTGTGCATTCAGCAGTTTTTAACCGAAAACAATGTGGCAGTGGTTCCCCCTCCCCCTGCTTATCTGACTTGTAATGTCTTCCTTTTGCCAAAGATGAAAATCCAAAAAGGGCTGAAGATTTAAGGATATCCATGAATTTCAAGCTTGATCATGTGTTCTGCTGGACAGGACACGAGTTCCAGAGATGCTTCCAGCAGAGGGAGAGGTGCTGAGCCTAGTACTTGAACTCCAAAGGTGTTACTTTTGACGTACCAGTACTGACCTAGAGTGAGGGTAAGCCAAGAATTGTTATGTCACCTGAGTCCAGAAACGTTTGGCTCACACCTTATAAATTTGTATTTACTGTTTGACATTATCACTTGTTGCACAGTTGAACTTTATTGTGTAAATAATCTTCATCATAAGGATTGGTATTAACATTTTCATCAGAGGTATTTGGACCAGCTAAGAGAATCCAGGATGCAGATAAGATGAGGAAACTGTGTACTCTGCTATGGATTACGGCTTTCCAGTCATCTTCATTTTAATAGCTGTTGTAGACTAGGAACACTAACACACTGCTTTATCATTAATTTCTTTAATATGGTGTATAAAATACAAATCATCAGTTCAACAACACAAGCTCCTCTTACTTCTTTGGCTTGAGGAACCTGTAAGTGTTCTTTGAGATGAGGTAGCTCACAGCAGATGCCAGTGTTGTACTGGCTGTCACATACCTGGAAAAACAAATGGAGAACACATAAGTATCACATGCAACAGATACTTTACATTCCTTCTGACAGGCTGATATATCTGAAAACAGGCAGAATGACATAATCAATCTCACTTCCACACCATTCAGCATAACTGTCATACAGGTTTGTTCAGTGACAATTATCCTTGGCAACCAACATGGCATCATACTGACAAGAGACACACTACACAAACCACTACAGTACTTTATAAAGCATGCAGTGCTTGGAACAGTCCGTTACAAATCCACATTCCTTGCACACATCTATAAACTATCAGTTTAAAAGACTGCCAACATGTATGTACAGTGGTAGGCATATGAAAAACTCTAAACAGGAACAAAATATAGCCATTTGCTGACTTTTCTTTTCATGATGACTGTAAAAATATGCAGTGCAAACTGACAAACATATGGCAGAAGAAATGTGACATATTAATATCCATGCTCTTCAAACTGCTGTTCACTGTTATAGTGAAGAGTCTTAACTACCAAATCAGTATAGTGTAATATGCAAATGCACAGATGGAACTCCAAGAGTCTATGCCATGTCTGGCATGGAAGACATAGCAAAAAATAAGGGAACAGGACTTGAGAAGGTATATGGGATCACATTTCCACATTGTTATCAGAAAACCTTGGTTTAGTCCTCTAAAACAGTAGGCCATTGCTGTTTCTTATATGATTTTATACGTACTAGTGAACCACCAAGCTTTGCTGGACATCTGCTAAGCTGTCTGTGCACTGAATCTCCTAAGATTTTTATTCTTAGTGTTTTATCAGCCCTTGAAAACCACTATATGAATCAAGCAATCAGCCCATCCTGTTGGCAACCCTCATAGTCTGATCTTTTGCCACTATGTGCAATAAGATATGCACGATGATGGGTGTCAGAGTGACAGTAAGGGTTGCTGAGTGGGATGATATCAGTGTATGGCATCTCCATTACAGCATATGATGTGCATACTTTTCAGCTTAATGTTCTTCATATCTTCATGCTTGGTAACAACTTTAAATATGAGAGTTTTTATTTAAATATATTGGTAAGGTTTTGAATTTTGACAATATAGCTGTTGGGGCATTTTTGAACAAAAAATGAACAGAAATTGGTATTTTGGAAATTACCCTCTATGCGCATGCATATTGTCATATGTTACACGCATACGTGCATGCGCGCGCACACACACACGCTTATGTTCACACACAAACACACAATACTAACGACGAAATTGGAACATGTTAGTTTTTTTCTTTGTTGCAACATACCTCAGACAGAAAAAGTAATGCTCCTAAATTTTTGATCTGCACACAGATTAAAAAAAAAATTTGTCATAACCTGTCATACTCGTTCTTTGTTAATTCTTCGGCAACTGTCTTTAGCGAGCCTGATCTACAGACTCCACACACACTGCACATTTTAAATCACATGTCCATTGGCCACAGTGTAGGTCACCCTTAACAATTTACCCTTGTGTAAGATTTTGTATCATGCTGGTTTTTACAGTTAGGAACTGTTAGCTCCTTGTCCAACCCCAGAGATGAAGGACTATTCCTTGTCAGCTCTCTGTGACATCCTATTCAGTACATTCACAGCTTGGCTCCTCCATCCACAAACTCAGAATATGCCAGGCCACTGTGACAGGAATGCACTAACACATTACAAGATACCTAACTTAGGTATTACCAGTAACTGAGACATGTTACTTGTAACATAGTTACTGTTATTAATGTAATTGCAAAACAAGAGTTAAGCATGGTTCAATATCATGGTTTTCAAGAATTCTGATGGTCCCCTACAGAATCCTGTTTCTATAGTACTATGAAATTTCTGTGAAGCTGAATGCATAAAGACAGACTAATTTCCACAGCTCTAAAAGGGACTCTGAAAGAGAATGGAAAACGTTTCATATTCTGGACAAGTTTGATCTTTCAATGTTTGCTGTATGGACACCAGCTTAGATGTGAACAGTTTCTGCCTGTTCAGTAGCATACAGCATTCTGCAAACATACCACATGACATGCAGGACAGGATGGTCCACACAGCTGAAGACTGGGGCTGCCAGTGTGCTTGCAACCAGCAGCAGCTGCATGCCTGTATTCCACTTGCTTATAGCTGTTGGGGACAGCTGGGCTGTTGCATGTGTCACATCAAAGTACCGGCTCAATGTTCTCTGGATGAGAAAACATTTTATACATTTGGATTCTCTTCTCATACAAACAGCAGTTTTGTTATTGCAATGAAAAATGAAAAGTACTAACAGGTGGAGGCAGAGACTTGTAGCGCACATAGAAAGCAGCTGTGACAAGACAGAGGTCCCTGGTAATGATCGCACCTGTCAGAGCAACTGCAACAAGAGACAGCCCTGATAATACTGCCAGCAATACAAAGCAGCAATAAACTTGTCACTGATATGCCTACCCGGTATAAGGTCCATGTAAGTAAGAGACAGGAACAGAGTTGCTATGAGAACTTTGTCTGCCATGGGGTCCAGGAAGCTGCCCATTTTGGATGCCTGGCTCTCAAAATTGCGTGCAATCCACCCATCCAGCTGGCAACAGTAAATGGAAGCTGATAAATTTCAGAAATTATATAAAATGTCCTCTTGTAGGCTCATGAGAACATGCTGAGAGAATATAAAATGAAGTTACATGAAACAAAATGGTCAGAAAAATATTTTGGCAAAAGAGAAATAAATTTTGTGGGATGAATACCATGTTGTTCAGTAGACAGGTACCAATGTCCCAGTTGCAGCAAGTTTCCTTCAGAATGTTGGTACCTGCCCCAAACTTCACAGCATCACATTCCATAAGACCCCAATCTCAATATCTACTACAACAACAGCCTCCAGTCTCCTACCAGAAAAAAAAAGTAGCTGAAGAATGGGTAAGTTACATAAGTAACACAAGCACTTGTATTTTCTGCCACTCATGTAAAAGCAATTAAATCACTGTTACAATGTGTGAGGTACACAAAAGGAAAGGGAAACAAACAGACGTCATGGCAACAAGCCACCTCCAACATCAATGTGGAGATAACATTAAATGGATCTGAAGTAAACAGGTTGTGATGTGTACTGGATTGAATTGGCTACACCCATGAAACTACTCACCAAGTCTGAGATGCTGGCAAACACAAACACTCCAAGTGCCATGAGGAAGTTAGACTGCAAGATGAGGTATCCCAGAAACGGCGATATTACAATCCGTGAGATGCAGAGTAGATTGGGGATGGTCAACACATTCTCTCGCTAAACAGTGCAATAACAATATGCTTCACACTAACACAATTATATCCGTTACTGACATAATATGGCACTTTGTGCACATGAAGCAGTGGACCACTTTAATAACAAAAGAAACAGTTCTGTCTTCATTCAGTACATCCACCTTGGCAGAAAAAACCAAACAAAATACTAAGCCCATAGGGACAAACTGAAGTGAAGGTGCTTTCATGGATACATATAGATAACATGTACACACATACCCCACAGAATTATAGTTCTGTTGCTACATGTACATAACTCATAATTTTAAAGCAACCTTTACCTTCCCTGCACTGGGCCCATTTGTCAAGTTATAGGGTGTTATAGGTACTATACAACAATATTTACAGCTTCTTAGAGATTGTCTTCATGCTTCAAAGCACAGCAGTAGTAGTAGCAGCAGCAGTTTCAACATTCCATCACACTGTCATATTGCTCAAGAGTGTATATAAGCGTTTTCTGCAGTTATTACAATAAACAGCAGTCATTTCCTGTATATATCATTAATTGCTCTCTGTAATTCAGATGCAATGCCTTCCATGAGGGAGTCTGATGTATTTCAGATGACCCAAGATTAGAGTCTTCTGAGATGTAGCACAATGTACCTAGGATAGAATATGCATCACATCTCCAAAGGACAGCAGTTTTAATATAGCCATGACAACCACAAATCCAGCAATTTAGGTATCAAAGGGTTACATATGTGGGTCATTTCACAAGTTTTCTCTATGGTGGCAGTATCATGCAGTTCTTCATATGACAACTGACAACTCAAATCACATGTATGGCTTTAGTGGCACTAGTGCTGGTGTCACAGAGTTGCAATGTCTTTGTGATGTAAGTTGCTGTTTAGCCATGGATCAGAAAAGACTACAAGGAAGTTCTTCATGGAAGGATGTGAAAACATTAATAAAATTTCATGTTTTATTGGGTAACAGTTCTCTAAGAGTGTTACAAGTCACTGAAGGAAAGTTTAGGGACACATGTTCCTTCATATGAAACTGTTCACCATTGGGTGATTGCCATTAAGAATGGCTGGGAAGAGGCAGATGGTGCCCCTCACAGTGCAGCCCCAACATCAGCAATGGATGAACGCCTCACAGAACAAGTGAAAATTGTCCTCAAATGTATGTGCAGTATTTCAAGCAAGGCAACCGCTACAGGTCAGAATCTCTCCAGCAAGTGTTTACCATATCCTCACCAACAGCTTGGGGAAATGAAAAGTTTGTGCAAAGTGGATTCCACATGTGCTCAACGATGACCCAAGGAGCCATGTATGTTCTTGCTACTGCCCATCTGCAGCATTGGAAAAATGAAGGCAATGTATTCCTCAATTGCATATTAATGTGTGACAAGTCATGGATGCATTCATTTGACCCTCAGCTGAAATGAGAGAATGCTGAATGGCATGCCCAAACATCACACAGCAAGAAAATGGTGCGGCATAGTCAGGTGCTCTGACAGTCATGCATGTCATTTTCTTCAGCCAAAATGGACTTGGATTTGACCATCCCATACCAATTTATATGACAGTGTGTGCTCTTGCAGGATAAAGTGAGGCCAGCTCTTCACTGTTAACAACCAGAACTGCTTGAGCATGGCGTCATTTTGCTCCAGGACAATGCAACACCTCATCGCCATAGTGATGTGCAAAATCTGTTGCAACATCGGTGTTGAGAGGTGATGGCACATTCTTCCTACTCTCCATATCTTGCCCCATGTAATTACTGGTTATTTGCGTATGTGAAGGATATCTTAAGGGTAAACAGTTTGAATCAGAAGACAATATCAGCACTGCTGTCACTGCCCCTGTACATTGTCCAAGCAAGGACGAATAGAGAACTGCACATGTTTGTTTACCACATAGATGGGAAAAGAGTATGAACAGTGCTGGTGACTACATGGAGTAGAGGACATTTATGTACACATTCAGAAACAGAGAAATATCAGTAGTTGTTATCTTGTATTGTGTTATTACAATAAAATCTTACACTAAACTTCTGAAATGAACTACGTACCATCTGGTTGGTACCATATAGCCATTAAGTTCAAATTTATGTGTAGAATTCTATGATAGCTCATTCAGTCATGCCATAATTCCTTCTACAGTATCATATAATCTATTACAAAAAAATCTGTATTTCTATAATTACTTCAATCTATGAGTAACTTTTAGTGCCAAAAAAGGGTATACCACTGGACCACCTAGCACCCATTTTGCAGTACCAGTTGAGAGCCATTTGGAACACAGAACTGTGGGTGTAAAAAAGGTTTATTTGCAATGACTCACATTACTGAGCTGCTGGACTTGCCTCAACGACCTCTTCCATTCTCTCCTTCACTTTGTCACGAGCCTCCTTTATGTCCTTGAGCAAGATCTGCCCACTTTCCTTGAACTGCTCTTTTTTTTTGTGCAGCATGCCCTGTAGCAGTTGCTGCCCTTTTTGCCTCTGGTCTACACTGTAGTCTAGGGTCACTACCCACGCCAGCAGCCTAGGACGCAACATCTTGGCATGTGTCAGCATACGCGTCTGACACATCTTGGTGGTCAGCAACTTCAGTACTGTAGTTGCCATTACTGCATCGTGTTCACATAATAATTTGACACATCTTAAACATGAAAATTTTATTAATGAAACCTGCTGGTACATAGGCCATGAAAGTATACAAATATTCATGCAAAAAAATTCCAGCAAGTGCATAAATATCACCACAAACTTATCCTAAACCAGGTCAACATTTCTACTCATTTGATATCTATTTCCTTCAGAGACCAAACAGTCAGTATGGTGGCTATGCTAGGTTGGACAACAGAAGTTGTGGTGCAATTCCTGGCAGGGACCACAGGCTTTCCTCTTCACCCAAACATCCAAACCAGCTCTGGGGCCTGGGGACACTATGCCTCCTGCTCAGAGTACCAGAGTCTCTCTCCCTGATGGTAAATTGCCTGGAGAGTGAAACTGACTATTCACTTCTATCTAGTGCTGAGGTTAAGAATGAGTGGAGCCATACCTCCACTCCCCCATATCCTTTCATGGTGTGTTTTCGGACACATCCTTAATTTCCTTCAAATCAACTGAAGTAGTATCTCCTACCTAACTTTGAATTGTTCAAGTGATATTTTTCCTTGTGCACATATTACTATTTTCAATGTGCATGTTACGTATCAGTTCATCGGAACATTTTGTTTTGTTCATCACACTCTCAATCAATAATCAATATAAATTATGATCTTCATCATGTTGTTTCCTCTATGATGGAAATCCCATTCACTTTCCTGCTTTTATACCCACCTCCAACATGTGCAAGCAGGTTGAACTATCTCATGAATGAGAAAAAGAAGGTATTACATGAAAAATTTCAATATGCTGACTCACTCCCCCCAACATATTCTGAATGTACCTGAGTATACCAAACGTATAAGATGTGGTTAATACAGTTCAAATATACAGATGCAAACCACTTAAGTTTTCAGCTATTAACAGAACATTTATTTCATACAGAATAAATTACTGAACAGGCAAATGTCATATGTAACACCCAGAATCAAAAATAAAATAAGTAAACAAATAAACACACACACACACATATATATATATACACACAACCATGCACCATTTAATGGCAGGATACATTCTGAGAAATGCGTCGTTAGGTGATTTCGCCGTTGTGCGAACGTCACAGTGTACTTACACAAACGTAGATAGTATAGCCTACTACACACCTTGGCTATATGGTATAGTCTATTGCTCCTAGGCTAAAAACCTGTACAGCATATTACTGTACTGAATACTGTAGGCAATTGTAACACAATGATATTATAACACAATATTATAACGACCAAAACGTCGTTATGTGGCGCATGACTGTGTATAGACTTACATATCACTGGGTACGCCTATCCCATACTCAAGTAATACAACTAAAATATAAAGCGAGGTCAACTGGTCACTGACTATACCTGCAGGGGCGAGGTTGTTAAGAGGGGCTGTGGAAGTAACCACAGTCTCTCCACATTTTCCAGTGGACAAGGCAAATCATTTATAGAAATGCTGTCCCATTTTACAAAACATAACCTCTGCCGTTGCTGGAATGCCGTAAGTAATCGCAGTCTCAATGTAACTGAGAAAATCATAACATCGTGTATTATACGAAGTAAAAGACAATACGGGTCATTGTCCTGTAACACTAACAGGCTACTGACGAACAGCAACGAAAACCCCCAAAAAACCATCCTAAACTGTTATTTCAAGAATGCATGTCTAACATTCCCATCACATGCTTAACACTGCATTTAAACAAAACATCCATTAATCCTACAGAACACCATTATCTGAAGTTGGCATATATACTTTTTCCTTCTTTCCTCTGAAGAATACCGAATCAAGTAAATACTGCTATCTACTTTCGTTTCTTTAATTGGTCTAACCACTATTTGTTTTCTTTCGCCTAGCAAGCACATGGACGTCTTAACGCCATGATCATGAAATTTACCTGGCTTAAAATTTATGTTGTTAATTTTCATTCCCTTTCGCTTAAAACTTAAAATGAACGAGTCTGACAACTGTACATTTCAAATTTCTTATTTTCCGTAGATAACTTTGTGGTTTTTAATTTTAGCAATATTTCATTCATAGATCACAAATCTCACTAGAATTTCCCACTCGTTTGAATCACTTCTAATTCTGAATATACTAAAGGTATAACATTTCGTTTAGGTAAGAAAAAAAGACGTACATAAAATCTGAATTACTTTACGTTTTATAATTTACGTAGCTAAATTCTTCGAATCTTCAAAAAGATCCGATTCGATTATATCACGGATCGTATGTGGCATGCTTGAGAGCTGTCTGGGTCGTACCTACGTTCACTCACCTGTGCTGAGGGCGCAAATCCATGGGCTTACGTGGCCCGTACATAATACACACATACACACACACACATACATACATACATACATAAATACATACATACATATATCATTTCGTTGGTCCACAAATTCTGACAAACAACAGGTGGACATGAATCTTGTCAGAAAAAACACATAAAACACAAACAAAACAAAGGAACACAATACAATACAATTAAACAAATGTCAATACTACAGTCTCCAAAATCAAATACTTTGCATAAAATAATAATAAAATAATACGATACAAATTACAACAAAAATTGGTTATCAAATTAATTATCGCTGCTGAACTCCAAAAATTCTTTGACAGAGTAAAACGAGTTATTTAAAAGTTAACCGTATTACTCATTTTTAAATTGTTTCCTGTCATTCTTAAGGTTTAAAATATTGCTGGGCAGACTTATATATTTTAATACCAGAATAGATAATTCATTTTTGAAAACTTGTGAGGTTTGCAGTTGCAATGAAAAGTTAATTTTTACTTCTTGTTTGCAGTCCATGTATTTCTAAACCTGTCTGCAAATTATTTGCATTATCTATAATAAATAGCATCAAAGACAGTATATATTGACACGGAACAGGTAAGATTTCAAGTTTCCTAAACAAACCTGTACAAGATGCTTTAGGTTCTGCTCCATACACAATTCTTATTGCCCTTTTTTTTTTGCAATGTGAAAACCTTATAACTATTAGTGCTGTGGTGTATGCTTTTTCCGCCCGAGATGAGTCGGATCTGAAACGGGTCATATGCATAAGCGATTCCGTTCCAGCATAGGACACGGGCATGAACCCAGATCGTATATTACCAAGCTTAGATGGGCGCTGGTTGAATAGACGTTCAGCAAGCAGGAAGAAAGGACATTGCTTTTTAAATGGGAGTGGGCAAGACAGAGCCGAGCCCCCAGTGTGGTCACTGGCCAGCTCGCTTGTTCCTGGAAAAATGAAGTATCATTTTCTAAGCGCCCTCACACATACGTGAAACTGTGGACAGAAATCGCATCGGAAAAGAATATAAGCAGGAAACCATTTTAATTGGGAATGTAAATAGTGTTTATGCCGATTCCTGTAGCTATGTGGTCCGAGGCGAAGGTCTTGGTCGTCTGCTTCCTGAGATCACGGTTTGAATCTCGTTTCAGCCATGGATGTTGGCCCGTGTCTTCACATGTTATGTTGTTCCAAGCATAAGCTTTGGGACAAGCTAATCACTCATAGGAGGAGTCCTGCAATTTGTGTGTCAGAAATAAATGTGTGATTTCTTCAGTTTTTATAAAGATGGTGACTTGTCAGTTTGACTGAATTCACTTGGTAGTCTTGCACAGGTAAAATGGAAGCAGTTGATACACCTGCATAGTTATTCCTTGCAGCAATAAGGACTTAGAAGTAACAGCTATCCGACAATTCCTCATTGCCGTTACTAGTAGTACTTGAACATATGCTTTTCACAGCCATGTCTAGCTATCCACTAGCAGTCTCGAAAATTACGCCTCAAACAAGCGTCACTTTTCGCACCCCCGGTTTCTGCCAGGTTAATACCTTTCCGAGTCTCTCTGTTCTACTAGTCTACATTCTAGTCTCCGTGTTGTGCGTAACCGTATTAGAAACCTCTCGGAAGACGTGAGGGGCTAACACAGTTGTAGCTATTCTCAATACAAACAGTGTTGTTTTGTAACAGAACTAATTAGGTGCAGCGGGAACGAAGAAAAAACTTTAATACGACATGCTACGGGCTTTATTTCTGAACAACGACCATAATATACCAACCAACAAATTACACCAGCTACCAGGGTCCCTACTAAACGTCGTTTTTCTTCTTTTTTGTGCTACCAAGATTAGAATGCAGCTCTAACTTAAATTGCCAACAAATTGTTCTTGCCGTTACGCGACGTGCCAGAAAATATACGTGCCATTACTTGTAGATACCACAGGCAGATCTTGCCTTTATTTGTAAATTCCTCCACTTGTCGTAGTACTATACTTTATAATCCGTAGTACTCCGACTGGTTGCATCTCATGAGTTTGGGCAACTTTCCTCATCCGTTTTTTTAAGTTGGGGCATCTCCGTTGTGTACTACAATCATATGAAATAGGATGAAATAGTCGAACACATCTGTGGAAGCTTTGTTAGCTAAGTAGTAGCATCACCAATAAAAACTACATGTTTCGCCCTACCTAGTGGCCATCATCACGTTACATCCGTCTGCTAAGAGAATTTTATACATTATGCATATCTGCGTCTAGATGTTGAGATCACATCACCTATTACTCTACACAGCGCCTACCTACCAAGCAGAGAATGGTACACCTGTAGTCTCCGCCTAATTGGCATCCCGCTGAGAGAATTTATTCTCCCCACACGGCTTCCCAGTTTTCACAATACATATTAGTTACCAATATAAAGCGGTAGGTGAAGTGATCTCAATATCTAGACGCAGATATGCATAATGTATAAAACTCTTGTAGCAGACGGATGTAACCTGATGATGGACATTAGGTAGGGCGAAACATGTAGTTTTTATTGGTGATGCTACTACTTAGCTAGTAAAACTTCCACAGTTGTGTTTGACTATTTTATCCTATTTTATTTTCCCTCATCCGTGCTTGTGGTTCAACCAGTAGGTCAGGTAGTAGCTGTGGTCAGAAGACCCAACAGAAGAGAAGCACGGATAAGAGAGTGTACCAAAGCAACCAATGGCAAACTTTGATTTCAGTGGGGCGCGATATTCCTAGCCAATGAATTTTATGTCTGATATAGCTAACGGTAATCTGAGTTGAAGCCCTTTTTTTGTTGTAAAGTGCCCGCGTTGTTGGTTCAAGTAGGTTACTTTATTTTGTGATTTCAGAATGTCTTCTATTTGTACTTCTTCGGATTTTCCTCTTCTTGTATATTAGCTTGATGTTTGGTTTTTACTGAGTACGTGTAGATAAGTAATGTTTTGAGGTGATACTTAATGCAGAGTAGTGTGCCTGGTAGTACTATCCAGGAACCAATGAGTAGCGCTTTGTTGTTTGGTGTTTCATTTTTAGAAGTTGTGTGATTGTTTATTGTTATGGGGTATATACATCTTTGGTTATATTTGTTTACAAAAGAAAGTGATACGTCGAAAACCGAGTCTTTCAGTTTGAGGCAGGCGGTAATTTCTTCAGAATACAACAGGATTGATTTTCCTTCTTTGCGTAGATCCTTTATAAGTTTAAACCAAGGATACAGTACATGTCACGATATAAGTATGTAGCTTGGATATATGTCTATTTTCTAAATATATTGGTACCACTACCACGTGAAGAACGAACTGCAACCCACATATTACAGAATTCTATAATTTCAAAACATTTTGGGTACCGGGCGCAGTATTTTGCAGTTTGACTTAGATCATAGCCGCTTATAAATGTCCTACCATGTGTGCTATGGCTTGGACTGGCACTACTGCAAAAATTAATACCAGGTCTCAACAGTTCATGAGAATAGTCTTAAAATACTTTACATTAACTACTAATGTACAGGTTTTAGCAGGAGTAATCTGTGCCATACTTCAGAAGGATATTCATTAAGGTAATTCAATCAAATATAACCAACCTTATCTATTCACAAAGTTGAACAGTCACAGAGATAGTGACATGAGAAAAATGCATTCTTGTGCTCCTACATACTGGACCTGTTTGACATGAGGTGTTATGTGTACACTATACAGGTCTGTCCTTGAGCAGATAGCCAAGCAAAGCCATACACCAGCCAGTTTCTACTAGGACTTCACATTTAGCAGTTGTCATTGTTACAGTTAATTGTGAGGGCTCATAATGACCTTTTGTGCTTTCACACAATGAATATTGTGATCTGTTTCATATGTGGATTTTGTGATGGCAGTGCATGTGCTATAGAACACCAAAGGCATTTTTCTGACAAGAGGATTCTATCGAAGGACATTTTGTTATGTGTCCACCAGACAATGCATGACTCTCATTCTCTTCCAAGTGTTTCTGTGTGGTCTGAATTTGAAGTTGCACCTTACATGAACATGGAAAATAACTTGCTCCGGATGGTTCAGGGGAGTCCACAAGTGCTCACTTGAGGAACTGCCTCTCACATCAGTATGTTGCCTATGCAGGTGTGGTGAACTGTAAGTGAGGAAGATGTATATCCTTATTTTAATCAGAGGGTTGAACATCTTGAACCAAGAACCATTGCTCAATGTACGGATTTCTACCACTTTCCTTTACATGGTTTAACATAAATATTTCACTAAAGTTCTATATGTGATCTTGTGGAAATCCACATGAAACAAAAGTAATCAAATTGTAAAGGAGAGTTTCAGTGATTGTATGGTTTGGTTGACTTAGTAACAAGTTGATCGGACCATCTGTGTTTGACATCAACTTAACAGGCAACACATATTAATTCTTGAGTAATGAGTTAACTGGAAGACATTCTATTAATGGTAAGGGGTCAGATGTGCGTCCAACATGATAAGGCTTCCACCCATTACATTTGGGATGTGAGGGAGTATTTACATGAATGTTTCCCTAACCACTGGTTAGGTTGTTGCAGACCCCATGCATGATCACTGAGGTTGCCAGACCTTGCACCACTTGATTGCTATCTTTGGAGCTACTTGAGGAATGTAGTATGAAAAAAATGTTGATTCAAGATCAGCATTGCCTTATTATATTTTTGCAGCAGCAGAACACATATGCTACCATTTTCACAACAATGTGTCAGGTACCCATTCTGTATTGGTACGTGCTGAACAACACAAAGCAACTAGAAGAGAAAATCTCTAACAGTCACTGTGAAACTCTACTGTGTGTTTGGTCCTTCAAATGAGTAAATTTTGTTTGAAATGGTTATTTTGTTAGTGACAAGGTCTGTACCAAAATACACTGTCAGTTATGTTCAGTAAGTACTGTAATACTACTGGATGTGCATGTGTTATGTAAAGGGCTTTGCTGCATAAGGTGATGTGTATGAAACCAGTTTTTGTAGCTTAATTAATGTCTTTATACGAGTCAAGTGTTAGGTGTTAAGTAGGGGTGTTAAAATTACAGAAACTACAAATTTCACCTTGTTTTGACATGTTTTTGATATTTAAAAATATATGTAATTTGACATTCTAACACCACTTTTTATTGTATAAAATATATTCTAAATGATACTGAAAAGACATTGACAACTACATGTTTTAGCTTTCCTTTTTAAGCCATCTGCAGGTTGTAACTGTCGGATAAGCCCACAACAAAAAGGTTTCACAAGAATTATAACATACTCTCCACTAAAGAAGACTATTTTATCTTATTACCTTATGTAATTTTACAAGTAATTTTAAATTCTATGTTTTATTTCATATGTTATATACTAGCATACTAGAAGAATTTATGTCAATGAGATATCTTACCTAAAAGCAGTGTCAACTGTATATTGAAATATTTGAGAGTTACAACCTGAAGATGGCTTAAAAAGGAAAGCCAAAACATGTAGTCATCAATATTTTTTAAATATCGTTTAGATATATATTTTATGCAATAAAAAGTTGTGTTAGACTATCAAATTACTTATATTTTTAATTAATGAAAAACACAACAGGCATGCCTCACTTGAAAATTGTATTTGGTAGTCCATAATTGTATATCAGCTCTGTATTCTTTAAAAATTATCTTGTCATTATCTGTGTTAATTGTTGAGGTTTAGATGTATGTGTGTTTGGTTATATTGGTGTAATTTAACCTGAAGAACATTTTCCTGAAGTATGGCAGATTCCTCATGTTACACCCTGTATTCTCATTTACGATCCATTTTCCATTCCAGTTGTATTTCATTATTCTATGGCTTCAGTGCTTTTCACTATTGTGGTATACACTTCAAATAAAAATTTTCCCTTATTCTATTGCTTTCATTTTCTGTTCTCGCTGTTATACATACACACACACACTCACAAATCAAATTAGCATAGTCTTCACAAAATGAGGTAGTGTAAATCTGCATGTGGTGCCCTGTGGTGTTGATCCTCATTTGCAATGTGCTGTCCATTTTGTTTCAGTTTACTGATTTGACATGGCCCCTTTTTTGACGGCAAGAGCAGCTTGGAACACCCGCAGGACAGGGAGAGAGTCAGCTAATTGCGCGGACAGTAAGTTGAATGTTCTCGCAGATAAAACAAACCATATGGCACTAAGGAGGAGCAGGAGAATTGTGGCCAATCCACAGCCCACCCTGGACAGTGGACAAAAGCCATGTATCTATAAGGTTGGCAACACTGCAGAAAACCAAGATTTGCCACCAGAGGAAAGGCTTGCTTTGTATACCTTTGAGACTGATGAGTATGATCCTCCAGCAAAGAAATCGAGGCACAAAAGGAATGTGAGACGTAGAATAAAGAGTGACATATCAGACACAATGGATGATGAGTACATCCCAACCACGAATGTGAGTAAATGTCTAAGACCTGGAACAAGGATAGTCACAAGACAAAAAAAACACCTGTACACTAGTGTCACTAAAATGGCACTGGAAAATGAAGACACTGGCCCTATGGCAGGCAGCACTTTGAAGTGTCTGAACACAGGTGTGTCTCACCATGAAAATTTGACACAGCAGAAGGAAGACACGGTTTCTGTGACTGGCAGTAGTGTGCAGTGTCTAAGTCCTGGTGTAGCTTACTGTGACTCTGACAGCCAGAGAGGGACAACAACAGAGAACAAAGAAAACATCCCTGCTGTAGATACCAGTTCTGCATGCCAGGTGGCAGATGTGAATCACAATGAACGTAAAAGCCTCGTGACAGAAAACAAAGCAATTATTTCTGCAACATCAGATAGGTGTGTGACGGTTCACCAGAAACACAGTATCTGCACAAATCTAGCAGATGACTCTGAGCTGAATTTTAGTGTTGCTGAGTCTGAGCCTGGACAGGTCTCATCCTCCAGCAGAAGCAGCCTTTTCATCAGTCCTGTTGTGCGCCGTTTTTCACAGTGTGTGACAATGAGGCGACCACGAAAGAGTAAAGACCCCCATGGTATCCAGTCAGTAGAAGACTTCACCATTGACAACTACTTTGGTTTTGATGAGGAAACTGACGATGACCTGGATTTCTCATTGTCTGAAGTGAAGGTAGCTCCTGGCATGAAGCCTGTCATGTCAGTCCCATTTGCTGTTAGCTCCACACCAAACCCTAAACCAAGTTTCACAAGGCCAGAAATCAAACCATTGAGATTAGTCCAGGGACGGACGAGGACAAGAACTGCTTGTTCATCTCTGCAGTCTGCCGCTCTGCTAACAGCTGCTTCAGTGTCTGGTCCTAAATTGTTTGCACCTGATACAGCACTCCCAGATACAGCTGAAGCAGCTCACAGCCCCTGTCCTTCCATCTGCATGGATGAGGATGTTCCAGTGCCACACTTCACGAAGGTAAGCGCACACAGAGAGGTCTGGGTTCTCTCACTGGGGCCCACCCCTATACAGTTATGCAGCACATAACTATGTTTTGGTCAATGATGGACTGCATATACGATGGTGGTCCCATAAGATTATATTATTATAATACTTACCATTGTGTTACAATTGCCTACAGTATTCAGTACAGTAACATGCTCTACAGGTTTGTAGCCTAGGAGCAATCAGCTATACCATATAGCCTAGGTGTGTAGTAGGCTATACTATCTAGGTTTGTGTATGTACACTATGACATTAGCACAATGACAAAACTGCCTAACAACGTATTTCTCAGAATGTATCCCCATCGTTTACCAATGCATGACTGTACCTGGGAATTCTAATTTCTCTCTTCTTAAAAATAAATGCATGTATTGACTTTCGGGTGAATGGGGACAAAGTTGTGCCCTCCAATTTGATTCAAACCCATAGCGAAATATCTCATCTCTGCATCTATTAACTACATCACCAGTTTCTTTGTTCATTGTATCAGAGTAAAATAATTGGCTTGTATGAACACTGCATGAGACATGGGCTTGTGTATTGTAGCCACCACGCAGGTCGTATGAGCGGCCACTCAGATTGTACCAAGAATCAGATTCTGATGACAGCCTGGGTGAGGATGAAGCAAGCAGCAAAAAGCGATCCAAAAGGAGTAAGAAGGCCAGGATGAAGGAGGTGAGTTAGGACAGCAGTGGGCACATTTTTCTGGTTTCTGTCGTGTCTACTGAAGCAACAAGTTTTGTATTAACTGTTTAGTTCAAAGAGCTGCTGAATTTTGATATTTCCTTTTGAATAATTGGTGTAAAGATTATATATAATACTGAAGTTAATGTATTGTTTATTAGGCTGTGTTCTACATCCAGCATGCACACGTTTCTTTTTCATGTCCTGCCATGGCAGGGAATGGCCACTAGCTCATTGGCATCCATGAGAATGCACAATCAGTTTCTGCTGGAGAGTAGTGCCTTAAAACTTCATTTAAATGGTATAAAGACATGAACCAGACATAATATGTTTAAAAACTTGTACCAATAACTTAAAAAATCAGTACCAGTCTTACTGTAAATGTGGTACCAGCACTGATAAAGAGTATTCTTTATCAGTGCTGCCCACTCTAACAACCAGGAAGTAGTGGACAAACAAGCTTGGTTACTGCTTACCTACCAGAGCATCCATTTTATATGCAGTTTGCTACAAGCTGTGACACAAGACAGCTGCATTTATACATACAAGTGTGTCTGCACATGAGTTAGGAACTGCATGCCTGTTGGGCATAGCCTTAGCCATGAATATACAGGAATTTCTTTGGGGATGTGTTGCTTCCATTAGCACACAGTGTACTCCAACATGGTAGGGATGTGTCTAACATTAAATCCCATACATAACACAGTGGTAGCAGTAGTAGTAAGCATGAAGTGTAATAAACTGCACCAACCAAAATGAAGATAGTAATGGCAAGACCGTCTTCCTACTATACTTCACTCATACACAACTGATGTCTGGGTACATACTGGCTGAATTTAACACATTTCTAATATATAATGGACCAGGATAGCATAGTTAGCATAGCAACTTCCTATGGTTTGGGGTTTGAACCCTGGTGGTGGCAAGATTTTTGACACGTGTCCAAATTGGCCATGGAACCCACCCAGCCTCCTGTACAATGGGTGCTAGGGCACTGTACTTGGGGTAAAGTGACCAGGGTGTCATGTTGACCACCGCCCCACATCTGAGGCATCGGTTGAGTTTGAGTAGAGCTATACCTTTACTCTCACTCTGTGCCTGCATGGCACATTATGGGGAGACCTTTACTTTTGCTGTGTCGAACTGCATATAAGACCTTTAGAAGCTTCAGAAGTTTTTATAAAAACTATATTGAGAATTTTTACTGAAATTTGTGCATTGGTTAAAATGGAAGAAAAATAATGGTCATCATTCATGAGAGCCTGCATGCATATCTGGACACATTTCGAATAACTTGCATTTAATTCTTTAAATATTTATTGGAGCAAAGAATACTTTAAGTAAAGGTTTGACAGATGGAAGAAGTATGCATTTTAACATCACTGCAGTTTTTGTTTGAAGTCTTGCTGTCATCAAGATAAACACCAGGCAGATAACACACCATATTTGTATAACAAAACATGGAGAGTTTCTTTTATAACCAGGCTGCATGTCAGAAAGTGGATTATGTCACTGCTGTGAAGGTGCTTGGTCTGGTGATGCAAGAAACTCCCTGTATTACATAATTTGTCGCACTGATACTGCAGTTAAATAGCAGTCAGCTGCGACAGTGTGTTGTTCTGTTACGTTTAGGTTTCTGTGCTATGTAAAGGCTGGTAACATATTAAACATAACCCAAAACAAGAGGTATCAAAATATCTTGCACCAATATTGGCAAAAAAAAAATGATGTGAAAAGCAGTTGTGTATTCCAGACAAGGGGGTGTATTTGCACGTGTTGCCACTGGGAACGGAATGTTCATGTTTTGCAGGAGAAGAAACTTGAGAAGTGGGCTGCCAATGTGAGTGCAGAGTTTGAAGAGATTGACAGTTTCGAACTTTGTGTGGAGTAAACTTATTTTTTCTGGAATTTCCCATCCTTCAGGAAGATTAAAACAGTGAGTTGATGAATTTCTTGTGATATCTTGACTGAGTTTAATTTTGTTTTGTGATGTGTGTCAAGTTAGTATGCCCTGACTGTACTTCTAATGCTGTGTGTATTTAAAATGTGCATATTAACAGTTGTTTGCAATACTGATGTTTTTGTGTTGCCATCAGTTTTGAACAGCATCATTTATCGGTCAGCATTATCACAACTGTGCTATGAAACAGTGTGTTCAGTGTCTCTTCACAGAACTTTCCAGCCATGTTCCTCTTATGGTTATGCATGTTTCACAACAAACAGCCTTCTAACACTTCAATTGCTGTATAACCAGTAGTCTGACTGAAGTTATTCAGTATGTTATCATCAGTGATTATAATTACATAACAATGATTTTAGGTGCATCACTGTGTTGCAAGGAAGGGAGTGCTTTTTTGGTGTGTATGTTGTGAGGAGGATTTTTAAGGAATACATGTTTACCTCTCTGCCTGTCTCTGAGTTGCAATTCATAAACTTCAACAAAACAACTGATCTAGCAGAACACAAAGCTGTCATCCAAAAGACAATTCTAATGTCATGCACAAAGGTTGCCACAATAAAAGTTGTGTCATTACACCTGTCACAAATTCACTACATATCACCAGAACATAAACATCTGCATATGATGTTCCAACAGCCTGTAGAGGGTGCAGTGAATAAATACAGTGAAACCCTTGTTTTAGGCTACACTTCCAAAGGGACCACCTCAAATTAAATTTAAAATCGAGAAAACTGTACAATCGAGAAAATCATAATTGTGTAGACTAAAATTGTGGGTTGCCATGTAACACAACTCTGGCAAGCTATTTAAAATGTAAACTTTTGAACAGTGACAATCTAAATAAAATATGGTATGTGGCCTTGGTTGTGTATTATGGTATTTAATGAACTCATATATTCGTTCCTCAGCCCTTGCAGTTATCACCCCCCCCCCTCTCTCCCTACTTTTCTTCTTCTTCAAAGTGTGTTTTGTTCTACAGACATTACAAGCTGCAAATATTTCTGTGCATCACCATCCTCTGACATTTCCATTGGGAGTGCATTTTCCTGTGATAAAGCCTTCTCCATTCTCTTGTGGTCTCCCTCAACTACCACGTGTCTGCGTCTGCACTTTCCAGCCTTGTTACACAATTTTAAGAGGAAGAAGGGTTAGGTTCCAAGATCCTCTGCAAAAGTCTGCAAATAATTGACCCCCTTACTGCCCCAAAACATTGCTTTAGTACTTTTTTAGTGTTTTTTATTTTCTTTGCAGAAACATGTGATGGGAACTCCTTCACCCTCCTGAACTCCTTTAACATCATGCAGTGTGGCTTGAAGGCCTGTCTGAGTTGTCAGTTTTGATGTTTCTATCCATTTAAGGGTCCAAGTGATGTATTTTTATTCTTGGGGTGATCCTATGAAGTACAAACCTACCAAAAGGAAAAGTATAGACACACAGAGGTTTCATTATCATATCCCTGATCATGGGAGCATTGTAGTGTACTTGTTCTGAAGCTAGCACTTGCCAGGCATTGTAGAGTCCATTTTTCCTTGCATTTCAACTGGACTTTACCTTATATCGCAGAAGAGTTTAAGTTCTGACCAACAGCTTTAAACAGGCTTTGCACCTGATGAAAATATTTATGGACAAATGACAGTGCATGTCTTGAAATACTGGCAAATTCTCTTTGAATTTTCTCTTTAAATTCTTGCACAGAATGTGCATTGTTTATATAAACTATATTTCACTGTCCAAACAAACAATAATTGCATATATATGAATTGGGAACTCAAGAATCAACAGTCTGCAAGATACCAGCAGTTCACCAGCTACCACTTGTAGGCCAGTCATTGAGAAGTTTGCACTGTGTGAGCTGTAACATAAGTGCTTTGTTGGACAAAATAGATTTCTCTCACACACTGCCCACTTGCCCTCAGTGACTTGTAATATGATGTGAGTACCCCTCTCAAATTCCAGCACTGATAAGATGAATTTGTTGGTAAACTCTGCTTAGCAAAGCAAGCTTATCTCATGGTCATGGACCCAATAAAGAGAATGTCTTTGTGCGGGTGTTTGTGTCAAATACATGCCCGGGAGCTCTGTCCCACACTTTAAATCTGCATTCATTTTACACCATACTAACTGAATTGCAGAAAGGCACATAAGGTGTTACATTGTCAGTATGGCTACAATTCCGATCATTGGAAGGTTTAACATTTTTTTTTAGCATTGTATTATTGGTGGTACTTGTCTGACTATTGTGATATGATGCTCATGGCTTGTTGAATTGTCCCCTCCTCCCCAGTTTGTGTTTTAGAGCTAAAATAATTCTCTTGTGGTAAGTACTTCTGTTTAGCAGTTTTCCTTATTACAAAAACTAATTTTTATTTGCTGACAGGTTATTAGTGTGAGGTTAGGGTCATACTCCTGCAGTTTCGGATATCAGTACATGGTTGGTCTGTGAGAGTTACAGACATCTCTTGCAGCACTTTGGTACTAATTGGCTATTTCCTTAGTTCTACCTCAGGTACTTTTTCGCTGAGTACAGTAGGTATAATTATGATCTGAAGTAAAACATTTTATGAAATTCATCTCAACAGTAGAAACTTCCACCACGTTATGGAATGCACAGAATAACAAAGTCTAACAGTTGCTCACACTGGAAAATGTCATTCAACTGGATTATCTACCATCTACACCTAGTTGGTCCATATATTGTTGGTTTGATACTATACACTAACACACACCTTGGTACTTAAGGAATGACACATAACTTTGCATAAATTCATGCGATGATAACATGACGAGACACATCCTTACACATGTTTCAGTTCTAAAGCAGTTTACTATACAAAATGTGACAAAGTGGTAGATATATTGAATAGGCTACGGGCTGGCCAATCCAGAGTTCTTACTCCGGCAGGCTCCGAAAGCTCCAGGCTGACTCCAGGCACCACCAAGCCTGCTGTTAAATGGGCACCAGAGCTCTTTCCCTGGGGGTAAAGCGGCTGAGGCGCGAGACTGACCATCTAGTGCGGAGGTGAAGAGTCAGTGGAACTAGTTGCATTCTGCCTATATGCTTATATGCCGTGAATAGGAACAACTTCACTTTCTACCTCACAACATCCTGTCCGTCCTGATCCTGTTTGTTCACAACGCTGCTTGATGTAAAGTGGAAAGCCAACTTTAATTCGCGGAGGATATCTGATCGTTAGCAGATCGGTAAAACAGTTTATGTCGTTTGATGGACATCTAACGAAATTCCATGAATCCTAATCTATGAGAATGCAGTAACACTGGTTATGGGGGAAGCTAATTTGACGGTTATGAAGAAGGAATATTCTTGTGTATCCACGATTGTTTATCGTTTATAAGTGTTATGTGACGAGATTTCTAATTGAAATATGTCACACAGAAACGGTCGGGTGACAAACTCTCTGATAGGCACATCTGACGCTGATATATCGTGTGAAGAGCTCTCTGATAGACACGCTTGGCGCTGAGATATCGGTCATTTGCTCCGTCCATGATTCTTGTCACCGTCCATCCAATGTCAGACAAGACCAGGTCATTGTGCATGCATTGTCTTAATCAATATTTGTTCATACTTTTTGTTAGGAAACTGAGACCTAACCCCACTACATTGCACCAGTATGAGACTTGAGGAGGAAATGAACTAGTTGAACAATAATAATAATAATAACAACAATACCATTGAACCCCTGAACGACGGAGACACAATACCTCGGTTTTCAACAATCTATGTTAATAGCCCACTCTCAATCAAAACAAGACCTAATAATTTATACGAAAAGGCTCAGCTCAATCCTCAAGTGCAAGCTACCAGGGAAAACCTAGTCAATGGCATTAATACCTTTGCTGCGCCTTCTAGACCCTTACTTGTTAAACATCGCTTTCACCATCCAACATCTGCAGCTGAAAGGTTCACACTCCCCAGAAAACTAGGAGGTAGAGGCCTTATAGATGTATCTGCTCGTCACAAAAAGCAAATATTTAACATGACTAATTACATGAAAGACTAGTCGAAACATCTGGCATCCATAAAGCAACATGTGAAGCCAACAGCAGCTCACAGTCCTCGACATAAGGTTTCAGGATCTGCCTGAGGACTCATTTCCTGTAAGTGATCTGAAAGCTAAACTAACCCTGGGCATCTAAGACTTTACATAGCGGACGTCCCCAAGAACTAAATCTACCTGGCATTGACCAAGAAGCCACATGTACCCGGCCAAGGAGAAGTGACATCTTTCCATAAGTGGAGGGGTTTTCGTTGTCCACAAAGGACAAATTCGTTCCCACACGCAGATATCTAATACAACGTACGTCATCAGGGAACCCAACGCTGTGATTGACTCATGCCGTCTCTGCCCCTTTTTTTGGTAAACTGGTCAAAACGTGGTTGTTTCCGTTCCAAATCTAACGCAAAGTAATTTTAAACACTGATATGATTGGGTCACCAGAACTTTCCATCACTGATTGGTGAAAAAACTTCGCTTTTTTGAGAAGTCATGTGCTCTGTAGTTTATATACGAGCCAAAGGTTGTCCTGGAAAATGGCAACAGATACATACTCTATTGGGATTGTACCCTATTCACGGACAAGACTTCATTGCAGTCGCCCAGGCACAAGACTCAGTTGATAAAATAAACAAGAAAGCTGCATTCACTGAAAGCAATTCCATTTACCCAGTATCTACACACCACAAATACCAAAAACAATGTAAATATCAAGCACTGGCACTTGAAATCAGGACAATGACAATAGTCCAAGATCATCAGTATTCGAATAGTCTTGTCTGCCATGGGGTCCAGTGCCGGCAAGACCGGAAGGGGGGGACTGTAGGTAAAGCCAGAACAAATTACCGGGGTTTTTCACATGGGCCACTCTCGGCGGCCTTCAGGGGTCATCCCTCACGTGTTTAAGCAAAGCCTCACTCAGTTCAACCTACCACCAAGCATAATGTTCCAGGCGGGGGAAAAGGTACTAAACACCCGTTCCATCGTCAGAATGTTCATCCCTCACTTACCTGACGATGAGGCTGGAAATTCATAACTATGTCACTGTACTTATCTGACGAGAGTAGCGTATTCGCGGATGTACACAATCATTGCAGAATCACCTCGCATAGCTTCCCAGCAGGTGATATGTCAAACAGACCTGTAGGCATACTCTGGATATGCTACAATACCGACCATAGCGCCTGAGACAAACCGTAATAATAATAATAATAATAGTGTGTATCATTCTTAGTGAAAAATCAAATGAAATAACTCCGTATCTTAAAGTTTGTTTCTTTTTTAAAGGAAAGATTTTTTTATGTGCTTGATTTAAGTGTTAAAAAGATGTCTAATGCATGCATCTACATGGATGTGCTTCATATTATCGCGTCCTTATTAATTATAATGGCGTGACAACGGTAATTGGATGTCATTGTGTCTAAGAGTACAGCTTGTGAACAGGCCTCCAAAGAGAAATCAAAATGTGTATGTATCTTCGAACTCTAAGTGTCAGTGTTGTATGTTATTAAGAAGTGAAATGTGCTATTTGATAAATGAATTAAAATCAATGACGGAAATTATAAATAAAATTAAAGAAGAAACAAGCTATGATCGTATAGTGAATGGTGATCAGAAAACATACAGTGAATGTGTAAAAAAAACCCTCAAGGATCTATTTGCAATCTGATGAACATCTACAATCTGGAAGTCAGCCAGAATCATTATATAATCAAAATACAGGAAACCAAATACCAACTGAAACTACAATGGAAGAATCTAAGCAAATGAAACAAATGTCACATAAGGCTCCTCTAGCAAACAGCTCATGGCCAGTATTAAGTTCGAATACATCATATTGCCATCGCAGTGACCGATTACTAGATAGAAACTTCTCCACTTATGGATTTCATGAGTATTCAACTACATACCAATACTCCGTACCGATTAAGAACCGATATTCAACACTTTCCAACTTTCAAGAAACTCAATCCACCCCTGAAGTAATATCGTCACCTAATGATAAATACCCATTCAGACCTACAACAACTCAGAAATATAAGT
>Ga0123352_10000489_pt1 | contig 48149 bp, 49 predicted proteins | sample TergutLab28metaG_FD_89700 | JGI IMG/M metagenome (GOLD analysis project Ga0123352, IMG submission 89700) | Labiotermes labralis P1 segment gut microbial communities from Petit-Saut dam, French Guiana - Lab288 P1 | ecosystem: Host-associated > Arthropoda: Insects > Digestive system > Gut ... | reverse complement strand
TTCTAAATATTGGTCATTTAACTCTTTTATTTCAATCATCGCTATGCTCCTATATTCTTACCCTCAGTTTTCCCCAAAAAAGAAAAAACAACCCCTGCGAATTGGCAAAAGGTTGCTTTCAATCGTTGCATGTTTACAGTTCTACTTCAGCAAAGGCATCGAGAACACGGTCAACAATGTCATCCATGGCACGTTCAAAGGCAATTAAATCAGAACCACTTAGATTATCTTGAATATCGAATGCACGTTCCATCCAATAATCTTCTACTTCTGTGGTCATCTCTTCCAGCTGATCAAGAGCCGCTAGATCAAGTGGGTTGTCAATCAATCGATCAATAACTGCTAAGTAGTCTTCAACAAAATCCTCAAATTCCTCAATAAAGGCTTCCCAGTCTTCGTCGTTGTTATTTCGATCGTTGTTACTGCTTGAGGTTGATCCTGATCCTGCACGGTCGAAGGTCCAATCGTCCCTAGCACTGTCCGTAAGCGTTAATCGATCGCCAGAAATTCGATAAGTGAGGTTCGCGTGACCTATTGTAACGCTTCCTGCCTGACCTGGCTCCCAAGTTGTCGTTCCAGCATTGCGTCCACCTGTAATCACGACCGTTCCGTCTGCTCTAAATTCAACCGAATCTGGGTCACCGATACCAAATAAGAAAATACGTCCTGATCCATTTTCCCACGTCCCTAGTAACTCGTGATCACCAACTGGAACACCACTTCCTAGTGGCTCATCTAGCCAAGCTGGGAAATGTACGGTTACATTACCTGTTTCAACAACGTCAAGGGTTAAACTAATTGACACCTCTACCTCTTGCCGTTCCATGGTTGCCGTAGCTTCCATTTCGAGCTCAATCGATGTTTGATAGTAATCCTCATCCACGTAAATAACAAGCGTCATTTCTTCATGATTAATGCGGCTTCCTGGATCAGCAATCCCTTCTACCAGATCTAAGTTCATGATTCGAGTGGCATTTTCGTTTAAAGTAAACTCTAAACGATGACCATCGTCTGTCGGTTCAATCGAATATTCCTCAATCCAATTCTCATTAAGGTCTGTGTCAATTCCAAATGGGCCAAGGATTTCACTCATGGCCATATTAAATGACATAGGTAGCCGTTCACGGAAACCATCTTCGTCCACATACAAGTGTCCATCACGATAATACATACTCATGTTAGAACTCATCCCCATCAAAGACATTTCTGCTTCCATGGAAACATTGGCATCGTTCGAGTTCAGCATATCAATAACTAAGCGAGCCTCCAATGGCACCGTGACAGATCCAAATCCTGTTCCCATTCTGATCTCCATATCAAGATCAAAGATTCCTGAATCGACTTCTTCCATTGCTTCATTTGATAGTTCAAGTAATTCAAGTGCTGTGTAACTATTGCTACAGGCGGTTAAGCTTAAAAGTAAGACAGCTGTCCCCATAAAGGTTAATATTTTTTTTAACATGACTTTCCATTCCCTCCGTTGTGGTTTGATACTTCTATAAGTAATACTCTTGGAATCCAATAAAAGTTTCAATTATCGACAATTTTTTCCTACTGGGCCATTGTACCATAGTTTATACACCCCTTGCTACAATATTCATCTAAGTGTAAAAATGTCACCGGTAAGTGTTGGGATTTTGGTCGAAGAAGGAGAAAAACAACCTTTGCAAAGGTGCAAAAGGCTGTTTTCAGTTGATTTTGACTAACGTCTAGTGTATTCAAAATCCCAAGGGAAGTCGGCTCCATATAGATGTAGCGTATTTCCAGTGATGGTATACTCGTATCTAAAGTTGGTACTTAAAATTCTAACGGTTACGACACCATTATTTGATGTCCAAGTGAAGTCACCAACACCGAACTGATAACCTGTTCCATCAGCGTCAAATGTCCAATAGTGTGTTCCCAACCAATTCCACTCACCAACCAATTCACTTACTTCGTTAGAAGATTCTCTCGATGGTCGTGTTTCCTCATTATTGTTACGATCGTTATTTGTTGATGAAGATCTTCCAGTTCCTTCACGATCAAAGCTCCAGTCATCTCTAGCACTGTCCGTGATGGTTAATCGATCACCAGAGATTCGATAAGTAAACGAACGGCCATCTGCGGTAAACGTACCATTTTCTGCCCCTGGTTCCCAGTCTACCGTTCCACTGTTACGTCCTCCCGTAATTACCAAAGTTCCATCTTCTCTAAACTCAACCACATCTGGTTCATCAAATACCCACAAGAAACGATTCCCTTCTCCATTTTCCCATGTACCTAATAATTCATGATCTGCAATTGGTGTTCCATGCATGTCATCTAACCACGCTGGGAAGTGCACCGTTACGTTCCCAATTTGTACCATGTCCATGGTCATGTCTACCGTGACAGTTGCATCCACCCCATCAATGCGCATTGCCAGTTCGAGTTCCATTTGAATAGATACGTGGTAGTAATCTTCGTCTAAATAAATCGTCATCGTCGCACTTTCAAGATCTGCGTTGGTTCCTGGATCGTTGAGCGTACTAGTAAATCCTTCGACAAAACCTCCGATGAAATCAGGCATGCCACCTGACGCATCTAAAACAAACTCTAAACGATAACCGTCGTCGGTACGCTCAACTGAATACTCTTCAACCTGATTTTCACGAATATCCGTACCGATGGCTAATTCCTCAACCATCTGATCTCTGGCCATTCCCATATCCATTGGCATCATATCTCGCTGACCATTTTCATTCATATAAAGGTTGCCGTCACGGAAATACATTTCAAGCTCCATTGACATTCCCATCATAGAGGTCTCCATTTCCATTGACATGTTCGCACCCGTATCAATCGCAAGGCGTCCATCAATTGGTATAGTCATCGACATCATACCAGCATCAACATCTATTTCTATATCAAGATCCATCACCATTGAATCCACATCTTCCATTGTTTCGTGAGAACGTTCTAATAATTCGAACGCGTCATAATTATCACTACAAGCTGTTAAGCTTAAAAGTAAAACAGCTCCCCCCATAAACGTTAACATTTTTTTGAGCATCGTTTTTCATTCCTTCCATTGTAATTTGTCTCCATAACTAATACTCTCCAGACTGACAGAAAGTTTCAATTCTCAACAAATTTCTTCTATTGGGCTATTGTACCACAATTTATATCCCCCTGTTACAATATTCACGTAAGCGTAAAAATGTCACTATTAACTGTTCCATTTTGACGAAAAATGAGGCTGTCTTACGGGGAAAACCATGGTCTGATCTGTCATCACTGAGAAAGGCAGGGCGTTTTTTGATCACGGTTTTCACCCTTTATTCCCTATATGCCCCCCAATGTGGGCGTTTTTTCACCCCTTTTGTGTTTAATGAGCCTGCTTAGGGATGTTTTTTCACCCACATAGGGCGATATACAGGAGCAAAGGGGTGTTATGCTGGGCAGCTCACCTACAAAAAAGCTAGCATCAGCTAGCCCTTCTAATTTCCTAATAACCTTTTAATCACCCGTGGGTAAATCGCGTGCTCAATGGCATGAATTTTTTTGGTGACCGCCTGTAGGTCATCATCTTCCTCACATTTAAAAGATTCCTGATCAATAATCTTCCCTGTATCGATTCCGGCATCGACGTAATGAACGGTCACACCCATGATTTTGACACCGTATCGGTAAGCATCTCCGATTCCGTCAGCGCCGGGAAAGGCTGGCAGAAGTGAGGGGTGGATGTTGATAATCCTACCTTCGTATTTACCCAGTAGAGTCTCACTAATGAGTTTCATATAGCCAGCTAAGACGATGAGCTCAGGGTCGATGGCTTTGAGGTGCTTGATGATTTCTAGTTCGTAATCGACCTTAGAAGGAAAGTCTTTCAATGTCAGTTGGAGGGTTTTAATTCCAAGGTTTCTAGCTCGTTCTAAACAGTAGGCGTCTGGCTTATCGCAGACAAGAAGGGCCACGTTACAGTAGTCACCGTGAAGCTTTTTTACGAGGTTTTCGAAGTTACTTCCTGATCCAGATGCGAAAACAACGATGTTTTTCATATTAAATCGACACCCGTCCCAGCTTCCATGTGTCCGATAACATAAGGCGTCTCACCTGCTTCTTTTAAGGTCGCAAGTACCTGATCAAGGTCTTCTTTGGCCACGATGATGGCAAAACCAATCCCCATGTTAAAGACGTTGTACATTTCACGCTTGTCGATGTGACCAAGCTCTCTGATGTAATCGAAAATTGGCGGAACCGGGAAGCTTGTTGTATCGATAACCGCTTTTAATCCTTCACCGTAAGCACGTGGTAAGTTTTCATCAAAGCCACCACCGGTAATGTGAGACATTCCGTGAACGTTCACTGCTTTAGTTGCCGCTAAAACTGGCTTCACATAAATACGAGTTGGCTCTAAAATGGCCTCGCCAACGGTTTTTCCAAGAGCTTCCACATAGGTATCCAATGCCACGTTGTTATCTTTGAACAACACCTTACGTACCAGTGAAAATCCGTTGGAGTGAATCCCGCTTGATGGTAAGCCGATGATCACGTCACCTGTCTGTACCGCCTCACCCGTAATCAGCTCGTCCTTCTCCACCGCTCCAACGGTGAAGCCAGCTAGATCGTAATGGCCATCGGCATACATATCTGGCATCTCAGCTGTTTCCCCACCAATTAAAGCAGCTCCTGCTTGATGACACCCTTCGGCAACCCCCGCGACAATGGCCTCGATTTGAGCCGGATCGTTTTTCCCTACTGCCACGTAGTCCAGAAAATAAAGTGGCTCCGCTCCTTGTACGATGACGTCGTTCACACACATAGCGACCGCATCAATTCCAATGGTATCGTGCTTATCTGCCTCAATGGCAATCAACAACTTCGTCCCCACTCCATCGGTTCCCGATACTAACATCGGCTTCTTGTAATTCAATTCTGATAGGTCAAACATCCCACCAAAACCACCAACACCCGAAAAAACACCTGGACGATTGGTCCTAGCAATGTGCTTTTTAATGCGCTCCACTGACTCGTATCCTGCTTCTAAACTTACACCTGACGATTCGTATGCTTTACTCACTTCAAAAACCACCTTTAAGCTGTATTATTACCTTTTTTTCTCTAAAATCTCCAAGTTACTGTACAGATGGGTTGGGTAATCGCCATCAAAACAGGCCGTACATTGACCACAATGATTCCCAATGTCAGCTGGTCTACCAATCCCACGGGTTAAGCCAGTGACACTCATAAATCCGAGGGAGTCTGCCCCGATTTTCTCACGGATTTCATCGTTTGAAAGGTTCGCACTAATGAGTTCCTCGTAATTGGAATAGTCAACCCCATAAAAGCAAGGGAACTTGATTTCAGGCGCAGCCACTCGCACGTGAACTTCTCTCGCACCAGCATTTTTAAGCATGGTCACCAAATTCTTAGACGTGGTGCCTCTTACAATGGAATCATCTACCACCACCACTGATTTATCCTTAACAACCTTGGAAACGACCGACAATTTCATCTTCACCCCTTGCTCGCGCAAAGCTTGAGACGGCTCAATAAACGTCCGACCAATGTAGCGGTTTTTCACCATACCAATTTCAAACGGCAATCCTGCCCCTTCTGCATACCCAATGGCAGCTGACAGTCCTGAATCGGGCACGCCGATCACCAGATCCGCAGTGGGGGCTGGCGCTTCCTCTGCGAGAACACGCCCACTTCGCTTACGCGCCTCATGAACGTTGACGTCTTCCACATTGCTATCTGGTCTAGCAAAATAAACGTACTCCATGCTACACATGTTACGGCTCGTTCGCGTGGCAAACTTTTCACTTAGAATCCCACTGCTATCAATGCGAACCACCTCACCAGGCGTCAAGTCTCGCATAAAAGTTGCCCCTACCACATCGAAGGCGCAAGTCTCTGACGCGACCACAATACCACCATCTGCCAAAACACCAAGGGATAGGGGACGCATCCCACTTTTGTCCGTTGCCACATACAACGCATCAGCTGTTAATAAAAGAAAACCAAAGGAGCCTTCCAAGTAGTTCATGGTCTCCTTCAAACGTGACATCATATCGCCACGCTCACGCTTTAACAAATGAGCAAGTAGCTCACCATCAGAACTGGTTTGAAAAATACTTCCTTCTCGTTCTAAGTACGTTTGAATCTCTTTTGCATTGACAATGTTCCCGTTTGAACAGAGGGCAAACTCTTCGTTGGTCGACTTGAACATAAAAGGTTGCACGTTCAACATACCGCCGGTGTCTTTTTTGCCGTAACGGACGTGTCCAATGGCATGATTCCCTTTTAATTTATCGATTTCTTGTTGAGAAAAAATGTTTCGAACAAGTCCTTCTCCTTTATAGGCGTATAAACTCGTTCCATCTGCCGTGACAATTCCTGCACTTTCTTGACCCCTATGTTGCAAGGCATGAAGGCCATAGTAAGACAGCTCTGCTGCATTTTTTTGATTAAACAAACCAAACATTTACTTGACCTCCTTTGCAACCAGTCGACTTAAAATTTTCTCATAAGCTTCCTTCACATCGCCTAAGTCACGACTAAAGTGATCCTTGTCAAGGTGCTCTCCGGTTTCCATGTCCCACAAACGGCTTTTATCTGGCGACACTTCGTCAGCCAGTAAAATGTCACCGTTTGGTAAGCGCCCAAACTCAATTTTAAAATCCACCAGACTAATGCCTATGTTAGCAAAAAACGGCTTTAAAACGTCATTGATTTTAAGTGCTTGTTCATGGATTTCATTTAACTCATCCCATGTCGAAATACCTAGAGCAATCGCATGGTTCTCATTGATCAAAGGATTACCTAATTCTGAGTTCTTATAGTAAATTTCATACACAGGAACCTCTGGTACGTAGCCTTCTATCACACCAAGCCGTTTCGCCATGCTCCCTGAAACCACATTTCGGACGACTACATTTAGCGGAATAATCTTTACTTCGTGACAAAGTTGCTCACAATCGCTTAATTTTTTGATGAAATGGGTCTTAATTCCATTTGCTTCCAATCGTTCGAAAATATGTATCGTAATCGCGTTAATAACCGCCCCTTTCCCAGGAACGTTAGCACGTTTTACATCATGAAAGGCCGTCGCTTGATCGGTGAACCTAACCACCACTGTATAATCACTTTCTGATTTAAAAACTTCTTTACCTCTACCGTTGCATTGTATCACTGCATGCACCTCGACTTTATCCACATCAATTAAAATTTAATTTTAACACACGACCGCTAACAAAAAAAGAGCTCGTCGATCAAAAAGCTCTCTTTAACAACTAATTTGTGATATAAATGACGTCTTTGCCATCTACTTCACTTAAAAATACGCTAACTTTCTCTTTTCCAGACGTCGGAATGTTTTTTCCCACGTAGTCTGCACGGATAGGCAATTCACGGTGCCCACGATCGATTAAGGTCGCCAACTGCATACGTTTCGGCCTCCCATATTCAAGAACAGCTTCCATCGCCGCACGAATGGTACGCCCTGTATAAAGGACATCGTCCACAAGGATAACAATTTTATCTTCTAGTTCAACGTCTGATTGACCTGATTTTGCCTCGCTATCACGCTTTTCATCGTCACGGTACGCGCGCACATCAAGTTCCATCGCCGGCACTTCCACCCCTTCAAATTGCTGAATCAAAGCGGATAGACGGTTCGCCAAAAACACCCCTCGTGTTTTGATTCCAACTAAAACCACTTTTTCAATGTCAAGATTTTTTTCTAAAATTTCATGGGCGATTCTTTTTAACGATCGATTCATGGCATCTGCTTCAAAAATAACTTTTTCCATCTTTAAAACCACCTCACTGGGTCATATTGTCATATTATAACACAAATTCCTCACCGATAACACATTTACCCTGTCCACGAGTTGTCATTAAAAGGGTCTCCCTCATGTTCCTCAACTTCAAGGGGAACCAAGATACGGTGGAAAGCTGCCATCGCTGCATGCCATTGTGGAACAACATAAAAACTAATTCCCAATCCATACACACTAGCTAGCATAAATATCCTTTCAGCTGTGACTGCCGCACCCGGATTTCCGCCCCACATAATCGGCAACGCCGAAATGGCAGATTGATACCACGCTACATAAAGGAGAACAACGGCTGGCAAATACCACAGTGCATACCCTAAGTTCAGTGTAAAGTAGTCTACTTTACTCCTCTGCATCAACTCCTTACTGGCTCTGAGCGCCTCCCTCACACCCATCTCCGGGTTATCTCTAAATAAATAAACAGCTTGAGAGTATTTAAGCAGTACCACCAACACAACGATCGTTGGAATAGCAAGATATAGCGTTATCGTCGCCATAGCGCCACCAATTGAACTGGCATTCTCAAGGGAACTCACAAAAACACCAGCAGCGATGATCGTCGGTACAATCGCCCACAGCGTGGCAATGATCCCTTTCAAAAAATTCATCGCAACCATTTGACCGTATAGTTTAAAGGCATCAAAGAGGCTACTAACGCTTTTCTTTTCACCGTCAACCATTCCTAAATGCAACCATCTCACTCCTGCACCAAGAACAGGTGTAAATAAAGTCGCCCATACAAGATCTAGCCAAGCTTCCATCACATCTGAAAAAAGTGGGGTCACCAATAAGACAAAGCTAGAAACCATCACCGTATACAACACCACTGCGCTAATTGATAATCCCCAATTCCCTTTTAATGCCTGTTTCCCATTGATTTTACTGTTTGACACATTCATTGAAATTCACTCCCGCTTCTTGGTTCAATGCTTCCCTAAAGATAAATGACTTTAAGACAAATGTCAATGCGTGGATGATTTTTTGCAGAAGATTGCCCTTTGGTTTGTAATACTAATTCCCGTTAAAAAAGATCCCAACTAGGAAATCGCTAGCTGAAATCTTTGTTTTATTAACCTCTAATTCCAAATAGGTCGTCCCATGTGGTTCTAAAGTCGTTACCTAATCGTGATAAGTAACCGTTATGATTGATGATGCTAGCATGTTCAACCGTCTCTCCATCACGGAAATGGTAACCACCTAATACGCGACCGTTGTGACTTTTAATGTGAACGATGCGTGGCTCTCCGTTGTAGTTCGCCGTATAGCGATAAACGTCAATGTCTTTATCCATGTATTCACCTGGCTCTGCCCATGCATGACGCCATCCGTGGAAAACATCGTTATCTAATGCTGTCGTTTTATCTAAGCGGTAGCGCTGATGGTATCCGTAACCATTTGGATTGGTAACGTTTTCAAAACCTAGTCCTCGAACAAACTCGTAATGTGTGTCTGTATCGTAACCATCGTTATACTGTTCCTGTGCTGGTGTTGCAGGACGGTTATTGTAAGTATAACCGTTATTACCGCTACATGCTACCAATGACAGCCCCAGTCCGGTAAAGGCAATGGCCGTTAAAATCTTTTTCTTCATTTTTTTCACCCTTTCTCTTGAAATGTTTTACCTGTTTATTTTTGACGAAAAAGGGCGATTTATACGTGTTTTTGTCACGTGTTTTTAATTTTTGAAAAGAAGCATTTTGACGGTTGAAAAACTAAGAAAAAGCGACTGTTTTAAGTCGCTATCTCAGTTGCAAAATGAGTTTACAGAGATTTCTTAATACAATTGGCCACCTTGTTTAACTTTTTTGTTCTGATCTGGCTCTGTAAATCTACTTGCTTCTGGCAGGGAATGCTTCGGATCTAGGCGTACACCTTTCACATTACCATGCTTAAAATCGTCGATTTTTTTCTTTTTTGCCATTGCTATCACTCCTCATCTTTAGTATGAATAGGCAATTGCAAAAAGCTCTTCGTAATATCTCCAAATCCGCAAAAACACTGCTTTGGAGATAGTTTCACCTTTTCGCAATTGCCTACTTAGTATGAGAGTTTCAGTCTAAATCAATTCCTTTAAATCTCAAGCTTTCTCATTTGATCAAACTTTCGCTCAAACAGTGATAATTGTTGATAAACATCGGCTTCTTTTTTGTAGCTTGCTCTTCGACGATAAATTTTAATTAATTCCTGCATGTGTAGCGTAACGTATTTCAAATTTGTCGTTTTCTTTCCTTGAGGAATAGCTTCTTTGATCAGAAAATTTTCAAAAATTTCACTTTCATCGTTATGAACCTTGAAGTGGTAATATTCAGCTAATGCTCGACTGCTTCTACTTAATTCACTCATCGTTAGGTCACTTAAAAGATCGAGTAATTCTCTCGTTCGATTTTGGCGGTAAAGAAAATCCATCACCCTTACAATGCAATACTCCAATTCTTTTATTCGACCAAAATCGATGCTTTTAAAATAGTAGTGCTCTGCCAATTCTAGCTCACTTTTACGCTCATACCACATGCCTAAAATACTATTTATTTCTCTTAAATTCAGACTATCTCCTTCTGTACACAACATATTTGAAAGGCTGTGTAAGCGAACCTCCACTTCATCAACAACTCCGGCTTTTATCCGCTCTGTACACCACAAAAGATCACATTTTACTACCCAATATTTGGCACACTTTTTTCGAAACAAAGTACTGGCTCGCTCCAAATGATGAAATCCCGCATATAGGTTTTCGGTATGAAAATAATAGTATGCCAAATGAAGATCTAGTACTGGATCTTGGATATCAAGTCGCTTGATGGCTTGAAGCGAACGTGCTAAATGTTCTCCCACCGCTTCCCAATGATTTTCCACCATAAAATAAATCCCAATAAACAGGTCATAAATCTGCTTTTCTTTGTCTACGAGGTGATAGCTCCATTGATCAATCGTCTTTTTTAGATGCCATGCCTTTGATTCATCTTCCTTCAAAACAGCCTTAATAAATTCCAATAAACACTGCTCATGCCTTTTTAAATGTTCCTCGTCAATGTTCCTCCCTACTTCTTGCAACTCTCCTGAGTAAAGAACGCTTTTAATACTACTATCGATCCATTCAATATCTGTTTCTGGAATGTTAAGTTCTAGCTTTTCTGCAATTTTGATGAAAAGTCGTTCATTTGGTGTAACTTTTCCCTTTTCGATTCGACACAAGTAGGAAGCATCACAAATTTCCGATGCCACCTCTGATAAGCTATAACCCAAACGCAAACGTGCTTCTCTAATAAACAAGCCATGATGATGCGGCCCGACATAATAATAACTATTTTTCATAACTATCCCTACCCTAATGATTGATAAATACGAACCCGTGGCCTACTACGTAGTTAATCCTTCCTGTTCGCACAAATCCATTATATACGACATGGTAAGCAATTTCCATACCTTCATCTGAAAAGCTGGCTTCCACGTTCATAACGCTTCCATGACGAAGTGGGATGGTTTCTGAAAAATCAGCTGTATTCTCATTGATTGTCAGCACCCGTAGCCTCTCCTCTAACAAGACCAATCCCTCCCGTTCAAGGAGGCTTAACCGCCAAAAGTTCTGTGTCTGTTCGTAAGAAGCTGATTTCACTTCGATTTGAGAGGCGATCATAAGTAACAGGGTAGCTAAAATTAAAAGAATGCTCAGAATAGCAGGTAGAATAAATCCTTTTTCATTCTTCATGGTTAACACCTCCGATATCGACATCTAAGCGCAAAACTGAAACGTACACGTTGAAAACCTCTCCTCCCACAGAGATCAGCGATAGCCTAGCAGACTGATCACCAAATAGCATCACCTCTAAACGTTGTACATCGTAACTAGCAATTTCTCCTCCACTGCCGTTAACTTGCCTGACAAGACGGCCATTTCTTACCACAAAACTCACCACATCACCGGTTTGATCAAAATGAAGAAGCAATTGATTTTCAGCAACCGATATTGACGTTGCAAATTGGGCTTCGTTCTGCAACCTAATACCTAACGTGTTAACCTCATGTTGCGTCAACACGCTTTGATTCACATGAAAGGCTGAAACCACCTGCAACAAAGAAATCAACGCTAAACTTAAAATACCAACAATGACAAGGGAGAGAATGTGCTCAAGAAGTAAAAAACCTTTCTCACATCTAGTTACGCCTCGTAGCTGATCGAGGTCATAACTCGTGCTGTACTGATCGCTCATTGCAATAAGTCGCACTTCATCATGCTTGTCGCAACTAAAACACTCGGCTCCACTTTTACTTTCATAAACAAATTGTCCGCTCACCTTGATCCCTCCATTGATACCTTGCACACAGTTGACCTCCTTCGTCAAAAACTGTGAAAACAAAAGGTTCCGTTATTCGAATGCTCCCTTCAAAACCACGGTCGTGTAACTCAAAAAGAGTATGGTAAATCGCCTGTTCTTTATCCAAGCGATGGTTAGCTTCCACCAGAAGAGGTAAAACTCGCAACAATGAATAAGAGATGGTGGCTAAAATTAATAACCCGATCAAACCTTCTATAAGTAAATATCCTTTTTCATTCTCTAACATCGAAACCTCCCACTCCCACAGAGAAAACCACCCGTCGTTCGTGCTCTCTACTCCGCACAACGATGGTTCTTCCCATCCCTAAGTTTCCCTGTGAATTAAACGTTATATTACTGACTATATTTTGATGTGGCATGGTCACATTTCTTGGAAAGTCACGGGATGCCTGCATCTGGTTACCAACTAAAACAACGTAACGATTCTCCTGGTGATAAATCCGTAACGTCATGCTTTCTTCACCTTGAAGAGGCATCATATTAACATCTCGCACGAGGTGTAAATCTGCTTGAAACGTCGTCAGCATTTGATTTAACTGAAAATAATCGTACAAACTAATCACAAAAGGATAACTAATAAAAGCGAAAACGGCGACGATAACTAGAGAAATAAGGGCTTCAATCAAGGTGAAGCCTCTCTCATTCCTAACCATCAGTCACACACACGATCAAAAGAAGACTGAGGGATTCTTGCATTGTCTCCTGTCAGCTCGTTAGCAATATCAAGTGCATTACTAGATGCATTTAATGCTTCACACCCTTGATCATTGGCTGTTCCCAAAATCTGTAGTGCATTTGGGAAGATAAGAAGTACTAAAATTGATATAATAGCAAGAACGATCAGCATCTCTACTAAGGTAAAAGCCTTTTCGTTTTTTAACATGTTATACATGCGTATAACCTCCTTAAATAATGTCTACTAGCTCAAAAACAGGTTGTAAAATACTTATGTATAGCAACACGATTAAACCACCTACTAGGGCTAGAAATGCCCCTTGAAATAATTTAATGAAGTAGGTCATACTTTGGTTGAGCAAAGCAAGCTCCGCCTTTACAAAGGACGTCAATTCAACATCCAGTTTACCGATCTTTGTAGCATGAGAGACAATAAGTCTAAAGTACGGGGTGAAGCAGTTTTGATCCTGTATGACCTCTTCGACTGAATCACCCCCTTCCACTCGTTGCTCCAATTCATTGATAATAATTTTAGCAAGAGGCACAGCTTCAAACTCTCGGATCGTTGCTATGCTTTGCTTTAACGATAGACCACAACGAATAAACAATTCGATCTGGGAAGCAAAGTAGTAAGAAAACAAGCGAGACGATAGCTTCTTCAAACCTGGGACTTCAAAGAGCCAATGTCTACACCACCTTTGGAACGGATCGTTATCGTATTTTAAGAAAAGAACGATGCTAATTGCTACCGTGCTGACTGTCAATAAAACCATCCCCAGTGTGGCGATAATGCCTGCTATCCCTTGATTCCCTCCCTCAAGTCCAAAGGTTTCATAAAACTCATCAAGGCGTGGCAAAAAGAATAGAAACACAACGAAGATGACTAATATAATGGTGGCAAATAAAACAAGAGGATACCTTAGTTTTTTCGCTAGCTCTTTTCGGTTGTTTAAATAGTTTTCACTATAATTACGTGCGCCTTGTAATCCTTGGAATAATGCCTGATGGGTTTCGCTGGCACGAACGATGTAGACCATCCGCGAGTCAAATTGAAATTTTTCCAGCGTATCAGCAAAGAGACGACCTTTGGCACATTCTTCTTGCATTTTCGTGACCATTTCCGAATGCATGAATGCCTTCATGATTTCAAGTGCATCCACTAGTGCAAAGCCACTGTCAAGCAAATCGGTAAACCGTTGTAAGAAAACCACTTGCTTCTGAAGGGTTAATTTCTTTTTTAGCTGGTTGCCTTTTTCCATTTTAAAAACTCCTCATCAATTGTTGTATAAGGTAAACTAACGACACTCCCTTCCGCTACCTGCAAGATGACTTCCTCCAGGCTTTTTCCATGACAAATTTCCATTAATGCTTTTTTATCTGAATCCGAAGGGATCAAGCGTTGATTAATTAAGGCAACCGCCGCTTGAGACAAGTCGTTTACTGACACACCTAAATCCATCAGGCGATGAATCGTTCCTAAATTATCCTTTGAATGGACGGTTGTTAAAACCAAATGTCCTGTTAAAGCAGCACGAATCGCCTGTTCTGCGGTATTTTTGTCCCGAATCTCACCAATGACAATCACATCGGGATCGTGCCTTAAAATTTCTTTGATTCCGACGTCGTAGTTCATCCCGGCATTTTCATTGACTTGCATTTGAACGATGTCCGGTTGTTGATACTCGATGGGGTCTTCAATGGTGATGATGCTTTTCCCTAGTGTTTCTTTTAAATAGTCAATCAAAGCATAGGCCGTCGTCGTTTTTCCGCTGCTGGTTGGACCGCCGATAGCGATTAGTCCTGCTTCTAACCCAGCAATGTTTCTCATGGTCAAAAAGTTTCTAGCAAAGAAGGGGATTTCCTCCAAACTTTTACCCATCTTGACGTTAATAATTCTTAGCACTAAACTTTGAAACTTCACTGTTGGTAAAATGGACACGCGGCAGCTAAAAGCGTCCTCTTCGTCATAGATGGTCAAGCTTCCTGACTGGGGTTGCATGGGATGTGCTAAGTCTAAGGATGCATGAAACTTAATATAGGCTAAGATTTGCCCATAGCGGTGTAGCTCTAGTTTTGAATGTGGCACCATTAAATTCCCTGTTCGCAGCTGGATCAGGACATTGCCTTCCTCTTGTAACGTAAAATGAATGTCGCTTGCTTTTAGGTCGATGGCATCTCCTATGATGCTGACCAATTCTGATTTTATTTTCATTTCTAAAAACCTCCTACACCTCTAGATACGCAAAAAAACAAAAAAAACCTGCTAAATTTAGCAGATTTTTGATTTTTACACACTTTTTACACATTTCAACTTCTTTTTTCTACAATGACTTGCTTATTTCGCTCGTATTCTGCAAAAAATAAAAAACGCACTTTTATTTAGCGCGTCCCCTGAGGAAAGTGTAAAATTTTTGAATCGTCACTTTCAACCGCGGTCTCTTCCGCCTCTTTCATTTTCTGATACCTTGCTTCACTAACTAAAATATAACGTCTCATATTAAAATAAATTCCCAACATAATGAAAATCGAAATCTGGCTGGTCATTCCATAACTAATGAGTGGCAACGTGACTCCTGAAAGAGGGATCATGCCGCTAGAGCCACCTAGATTGATCAACGGTTGAATCAAGAAGAAGGCGCCACATCCAATGCAGACCAAGGCGCTAAAAACCTCACGTGCTTTAAAGGCGGTAAGGAAGCACCTGACGGCAATTAGAAAGTATAGTACCATCACACCAATCACCGCAATCAAACCTAGTTCTTCAGCTAAAATAGTAATGATCAAATCCGTATGTGGCTCAATGGAAAAGCCTAAAGCTTGCGTACTGGCACCTAAACCCACACCAAACAGGCCACCTAAAGCAATGGCAATAAAGCCCATGCGACTTTGAAGACCATCCTCATGTGTAAATGGATCTAACCACACATGAATCCGATCTAGCTGATAAACTTCCAAATTCAGCACATAAACACCAAAAATACCAATAACAACCATCGACCCTAGTGCTACTAATACCAATGGAATAATCTGCTTTTTACTAATCCCACTGCTTAAAAACATAATCGTTCCCATCCCTAAAATAACAGCCCCACTCCCAAGGTCTGGTTGCAAGAGAACCGTAAGCGTACAGAAAAAAGTGTAAACTAGCGGAATAAGATGGTGAGACCAAATTTTATTCGTATAGTACAGATGCTTATTAACCAAAAGTTGGGTAATCCAAGCCATCGACAAAACAAAACCAATTCGAGACACTTCGACCGCTTGGAATCTAACCCCCCCAATCACTAACCAGCGGTAAGCATGAGGTGAATTATCAGTCCCCTCACCTAAAATAGGGGTTAACACAAAAAAGGCAACGGTCAAAAACAAAATGGGAAAACCCATTTTTCGCCTGAACATCGCATTTGGCAAAAGGGTCATCACAACCATCATAAAAAGTCCAGCTAATGTTCCTGCAACGGACCTTATAACAAAACTCATGGCATCCCCACCAGGATTATTGAACATGGAAACCCCCGTAATACTAAACACCATCAGGATCCCTATGGCAGACAAAATTAAGGCTGCAACCAACACATAGCCATCCACATAGTCTAATTTTCCCTTTTTTCCTATCATGGGTTTGCTCTCCATTAAGATCACCTTCTACATCCAGAAACTACTACTTCAAGACCGTTTATTATACCATAAAATTTCAAATCCTGCTTGAGAAAATTTTCCCTTTGGACAGATCGAAAAAAATACAGTGAATGCCTATTCCAAATCCTTGTTCCGTCATAAAATGATTATAGCATGATATATACATGCTATAATGCGGGGTAAGGTGAAGATATGAAAACACAAAACATCGATTTTATTCACCATCATCATTGTTGTTGTCATCGTGAAAAATGTTGTTGTCATCCTTGCTGCCGAGGACCACGAGGAAAACAAGGACCTCCAGGGCCGCCTGGATTAGATGGTGCTCAGGGGATTCAAGGCGAACCCGGGCCACAAGGGCCGATTGGATCAGTTGGACCGCAAGGTCCTACGGGTACAATGGGTATCACTGGATCGACTGGAGCCACTGGGCCGCAAGGTGTTCAAGGAGAAGCTGGCGACATAGGTCCGACTGGTTCACAAGGTGTTCAAGGCATTCAAGGAGAACCAGGCGAACGTGGACCCGCTGGACCTCAAGGCATTCAGGGAATACCTGGTGAAATGGGAGCTACTGGGCCACAAGGTGTTCAAGGAGAAGCTGGCGATATAGGCCCGACTGGACCGCAGGGTGTTCAAGGCATCCAAGGAGAGCCGGGTGACATGGGTCCGACTGGACCGCAAGGCGTTCAAGGCATTCAAGGAGAGGACGGAACAACTGGACCAATTGGTCCCACAGGTCCGGAAGGTGGACCACCAGGCCCGACAGGTGCAACGGGTATCAGTGGGTCGACTGGACCCACTGGACCGCAAGGCGTTCAAGGCATCCAAGGGGAGCCAGGTGGCATAGGTCCTACCGGACCACAAGGTATTCAAGGCATCCAAGGAGAGCCGGGTGACATGGGTCCGACTGGGCCGCAAGGACCAACTGGCAGTTGTGAATGTGACCTTACAGATATAGAAAATAGACTTACAATCATCGAACAAGAAATAAATAATATCTATAACATCATAGAAATCATTGAAGGCTTTATTTATTTATCAGATGTTGAACAGGTTTGGAGTACGCTACCTGCACTTCTCGGGCTTGGTATGGGTGTTATTCATTCTGGATTTACCTATAACTTCTGGGGAATTGGGGCACTGAATCACACACAAACTTTAGTTAATGGCTCAACATATTATTTAATAACGAGTAGTCAATATCCAGAATTATTATCCTATCAAGGTGATACAACGATTGGTACTTTATGGATTGAAACGCCAGCTGGTGTTACCTATAGTATGCCGATTCGTTTTGATGAAACAGGGATTTATTTTATCCCATCTATGCAATTAACAAATCTTCCGGTTGGCACAACATTTAAATTTACACAAGCATTAATCTTAGTTGATTCTGTGACAAGATCATTGGATAAGCCTTAACATGATTGTTAAGATGAACATGGCGGCCACCCTAATCTACTACAATTTTGATTCGACCAGATGAGGAAGAAAGGGCTAGTCAATGTATATGCATTCGATAGCAGCCTGAAAGGGGCTGTATCAAAAGTGAAAGCTGAAACGCATTCATGAAGATACAGCTTTTTTTTAATGTAAAAACAGAAAAGCTAATAAAAAATAGCTAAACACATGGCTTAGCTACCGTAAGGAAATTGGTGTTGCATCTCCTCGATAATGTAAATGTGAACCCCTTCATCTGTGATTCTCAATGTAAAACGAGCCGATGTTTGGAATTCATGAATGCCAGGTAAGGTAGAGGCCTCATAAGTCCAATTCGCATCAACAATGACCACTCTCTCGTATTCAATGTTTGGCTGACCCAACAAACCGTGTCCATGCCCTTGATTGTCTTCGTTTTCATCTTCTTCTGGTTCAATTGGTCGGTAATCAAATACGACCTGCGTAATATTAACCTGCCCTATCGTTGGTAAAGCCTCGTTACCAAAGGTTTCAATGTGTTGATTTAAGTATAAGTAAAAGGTGTCGACGGCATGGGTTGTGAAGACACTGGCAATCTCCTCTGAGAAAAATTGGATGCCACCCACATCGTTTCGATCGGTTTTATTAGACAGGGTATAAAAATCTGCCACAAAATTCTGAACAATCATAGCCGCATAGGCCTCTAATGCTTCGTCACTTCCCCATTGCTCAAACTGCTCATGTGCCTCTATCAAACTTTCAAAAAGCTCAATTTGATAAGGCGTTGCATTTTGGCGTAGCGTATACCGTTCCGTTTCATTCGTCACAGGAGGCTCAGTATTTCCTTCGTTTCCTCTTCCCCAACTATCACTAAACTGATTTACCACTAGAAATAGCATAACAAGAAAGGCAATCCCTAATATAACACTTATAAAGAGTAGTAATTTACTCAAGCGATCGTCTTGATTTTTCATGATATTAACATCAACCTTTCTATTTTAAAGCCCAAAGGGTAGAGGGAACAGTGGCTCTCGATCTCGATCCCATGGCCATTGGCCTGGTGGCGCAGCAGGAGGAGCTTGGGCTGGTGGTGACTGGTTTGGCGGATTTTGCTCCGGTGGTTGCTGAGCTGGTGGTTCTTGTCCTGGAGGTGGCTCCCCGCCTGGGGGTGGGTTCTGCCCTGGAGGTGGTTCTTGCCCTGGCGGGACTTGGTCAGGCGGCGGGGTTTCCCCTGGAGGTGGCTCCTGCCCTGGCGGAGTTTGGTCAGGCGGCGGAACGTAACCTGGTGAAGCACCTTCTGACCACTCACCAGAATCTTCTATGTGATTGCCATTAGAGTCTGGAAAACTACCGGGTCCAGGTGATGTTCCAAATCCGCTTCCAATCCACTGAGGTCTTGTTTGTTCAAAAGCATTGAATTGGAAACTAAAAGTAAAGTCGGGTGCTTCTACCCCTAAATTAACCATCATCATCCGCCTAGCATTGGCGATGTGACTTTGATACGGGTGAACGACACTCATTCCGTGAGCTTGACCTCCTTCACCCCCAATCACCATGTTCATCATATGTAATTCATCCATAAGGTTAGTGTTGCCTCTAAATTGAGCGTTACTAAGAATGTAGTCAATCATTACCGTGATGTCGTGACTGCTGAAATTTGTTTCCACGTTGTCACCAATCACTTGCAATAACGGCAACATATCCTGCGGATTACTTATTTGATCAAACATACCACGTAACATCGCACTAAAGACAAGCTGCTGATTGGCCACACGCGCAAAGTCATTCCCCGTCATCACACTGGTTCCACGTAAGTTTCGATGCCTGGATAGCGCAAGTGCTTCTTCGGCATTAAGGGTCTGAAGACCAGCTTCTAATGTGATCATATTGGCACCAAATTGACGTCGACTATTTTGTTCACTAAAGGCAAACGGTACGTCCACTTCGATGCCACCAAGAATATCTACAATGTCCATAAAGCCCGTGAAATTCAACATGACGTAATAAGGGATTTCCATATCAAACATTCGTTCAATAGCACCAACGGCACAAGCGGCTCCACCCATGTTGGCATGGGATAGTTTGTCGTGACCGTAGTTGCGACACGGGAGCGGGATAAAGCTATCTCGCGGAATAGAGGTCACTGTGAGAGAAAGCTCCTCTAAGTTGATGGTCAACAGCATATAAGTATTGACCAAACCACCGGCTAGAGGCCCGTTGGTATTTAACCCTAAGAATAAAATGGAGAAAGGCTCGCCTGGATCAATTTCGCTACCAACTTCTCGGTCAATGACTACTTGGAAGGTATCGAGCACAACCGTCTCAGTCCCGATGTTTTCAAACGTCGGTAAATCACTAAATAACTCAACAAAATTACTATTAATGATGACGGCCTCTGTTTCACCTGCATACAAAGCATTTAGTAATCCCACAGGATAGTCAAACGTCTCAGTAACTGGGTTAGCAAAAAACGACTGCTCTTCTAAAAATTCAGTTCTGGCGGAAATAGTCGCCTCTTCGGAGGTTTCCAACGTCCCAATTCGTGTATAAACCGACGGTGAATTAAGATCAAGATCGACCAATGTCACCAAGCTGTAATGCCTCACCGTCTGTGTATCAGTCAAATTATTTAAAGCGAAGCCGAGGCTCATACTGATGTAAGTATAGTAGCTACTACCTAAAAATAAAGCGATGGCAAACATACCAACGATCACTCTTCCTGCCTTTTTTCCTTTGCTACTACGTCTGTCGAAATATAGTCCCAAGAAGATAATGAGAAGGCTCAAAAGAACCAACGTTCCAGAAGCGTAAAGGCGTAGCGTTCGATTAATCCCAGTAAAAGATTCTAACGATAGAACCAATAGTGCCACTGAAAAAAGAGGCAAGATAATTAAAATTTTAAACTTGTGTTCTTTGAAAAAATTCATCACATACACACCTTTTTTGATCACAAAAGAGACCACTAAGTTGAAACATAATGTTGATAAGTATACCGAAATTTAGCCAATTTTTCAAGAATTTTTGGTCAATTTCCGGCATAGTCCGACATGTTATATGCACCATAGACCTTCCTATTATGTGTACTTTTTAACCTATTCAAACAAATCCATCGCTGCAAGAATTTGAGCATCGTACACAGGGTTTCGCACCATGTCACGCCACTTCATCGTAAGTAAAGTAGCCGTTTCCGAATCAATGTCCCCCGTTACACGTAAATCGTTGCTTCTTTGAAAGTCACGAACCGCCTCTACTGTAGAGTCATCAAAATATCCATCGGTCCGATCTACTTCATAACCTAATAAATCCAAGATGTTTTGTGCACTAGCAATTCCTGTATGAACCATATCGTATGCGAGAACATCTTCGTCTCCTAAGTGAACTTGGACAAAATAGTAAAAGTCAGGTGCTTCGATATAGAGCGTTGGCGTAATACCATACCCTTCAATTAAGTGCCCGTTTGGTGTTAGCCAAGCTTGGGTCGTTAACTGCAAAACATCTCCACTACGTAGCGTTCTAGACTGTTGAACCGTCCCTTTTCCAAAAGAAGTCGTCCCTACAACCTCAAACCCTGCTACTTCCATCATCGTTGCTGCAAAAATTTCTGAAGCAGAAGCACTCCCGTCGTTAATTAAGGTTACAATCTCCACATCAAGTCTTGGCTGAGAACTTCCTTGTGTCAAATAACTTTGCTCGTGCCCCTCTCGGTCAACCGCTGATGTGATCAGATCACCACTTGGCAAAAGGTAGCTTAACATTTGGGTAACCGTATGCAAGTAGCCACCTGGATTGTTTCGCATGTCAATGATCAACCCTTCCATCCCGTCACGCTCTAGTTCTGCAATACCAGCTCTAAACTCGTTGTACGTTTCCTCACCAAAGGTGGTCACTTGTAAATAACCAATGTTTCTTCCATCAAAGTCAAGCATCTCAGTTCGAACGGTTTCGTTGGCAATGCGGCCTCGTGTGACCGAGATGTTAATGCTGTTTGTCGCCCCACCCCGTAAAATACCTAGGGTGACGACTGTGCCATAATCGCCACGAATGCGACTAATCACATCGCTTAAATCGTCATCGCGAACGTCTTCTCCATCTACTGAAACAACAATATCTCCGGGCAGGATCCCGTAGTTTTCTGCAGGTGATCCTGGGGATGGTGCGACAATGACCGCCTGACCGTTAATGGTTGAAACTTCAGCTCCAATCCCATAAAAACTCCCACGTAAGTGCGTTCTTGCATTATCAAAGTCGGCAGGCGTAAAAAAGTTACTATAGGCATCACCCGTTGAGCCAATCATGCCTTCAATAGCCCCGCGGAGCAAGTCATTCTCTTCATCGTAAAAATAATGAGAGCGACGAATTTCATTCAACACTTCTAAGAAATTGGCGAATTCATCGTCTTCTATGTTTGATTCTACGACTCGATCTAAAACGACATAGGTCGTCGCTCCCCCGATAATAAATGCTAAAGCAACCATAAATGCTACTAGTATGCCCGTTCTTTTTTTCATACGTCTCACCTAACCTTCGGCGCAATCATCGTAAGTCCTAAACGATCGCGTTTCATATCCACTTCTTTAACCCACACCGTCACGACATCGCCAACACTGACGACATCCAGTGGATGTTTAACAAACCCCTGCCTCAGCTGGGACAAATGTACCAAGCCATCGTTTTTCAACCCGCAATCAACAAAGGCACCAAAATCAACAATGTTGCGAACAACCCCCTCAAGTTCCATCCCAGGAGAGATGTCTTCTAATTTCAGAACGTCGCTTCTTAAGATTGGTGCGTCCAAGTCATCACGCAAGTCACGATTCGGGCTGACAAGGGCTGATAGCACATCTTCGATGGTAAACTCATCCGTTTGCAATTCAGTTGTCAGTGTTTTCACATCTGCTGATTCAACCGCAGCCTTCATCGACGCGCTGCCTAAGTCCGAAAGAGTCACACCAAGGTTTTCCATGACCTTTTCAGCAATGCCATAACTTTCCGGGTGAATGGGAGTAATATCAAGTGGGTTGTCTCCATCTGGAATTCGCAAGAACCCAATGGCTTGTTCGTAAGTCTTTGCACCAAGGCGCTTTACTTTCTGAACTTGCTTTCGGTTAGTAAACTTCCCAATTTCATCCCGATAGGCGACCACATTATCAGCAATGGTGGCATTTAAACCTGCCACATGGGTCAGTAACGATGGCGATGCCGTATTCAAGTTAACACCAACCCGGTTAACCGCTGTTTCAACCACAAAGTCAAGTGATTCATCAAGGGCTTTGGCGTTCACATCGTGCTGATATTGACCCACGCCAATCGACTTCGGATCAATCTTAACCAGTTCCGCCAAGGGGTCTTGCAACCTACGGGCAATGGAAACCGCGGAACGCTCTTCTACTGCAAAATCTGGGAATTCCTTCTGAGCCACAGCACCTGCCGAATAAACCGAAGCTCCCGCTTCGTTAGTAATGATGTATTTTACGTCAGAGTCTACCCCGCGTAGAACATCCGCAATAAAGGCTTCCGTCTCACGACTGGCCGTCCCATTCCCAATGGAAATGATCTCAACACCATGCTTTTTAATTAAAGCTTCCACCTTTTTCTTCGCATCTGCCAGTTTAGCTGGATTAGGCTTTGCTCCTTTCGAGGCTTCGTGTGGATAAATCACACCAATGTCCAGCACGGCACCCGTTGGACTAACAACGGCTAACTTACACCCCGTTCTAAATGCCGGGTCGACCCCTAATACCACACGGTCTTTCATCGGTGGTTGCAACAGCAATTGACGCAAATTCTCTGAGAAAATATGAATGGCCTGAATTTCGGCCTTTTCTTTTAATTCAGAACGGATCTCACGTTCAATGGAAGGCTTGATTAATCTTTTATAACCATCTTCAATCGCCAGTGCCACGTATTTACCCGTGGTCGATCCTTCGGTTGTAATGAATTTTGCTTTCAAGCGTTGCACAATAAAATCGGCATCTTCTACAATGCCCACACGAATCACTTTGGCTGACTCTGCACGGTTCATAGCAAGAACTTGATGATTTGCTACCTTGCTGAGTAAAGACTCGTATGCATAGTATTGCTTATAAACGGCTTTTTCATCCAGTGATTCGTCCTTAACTTTTGAAATTAATTTTCCAGATTTCATGGTCTGATATCGAACGAATTTTCTGAATTCAGGATCGTCTGCCACCATTTCAGCGACAATGTCCATCGCCCCAGCTAACGCCTCTTCTGCTGTGGTGACTTCTTCGTTTAAGAATGACCATGCTTTTGCCATCACATCCTCACTTCCGTAAGCAAGCAAAAACTGTGCTAACGGTTCGAGCCCTTTACGTTTAGCTTCTGTTGCCCGGGTCTTTTTCTTTTCTTTGAACGGTCGATACAGATCTTCGACTTCCGTTAATTTTTGAGCCTTTTTAATGTCCGCTTCGAGCTCTGGCGTCATCATCCCTTTTTCAGTGATGAGACGAATCACATCAAGTTTTCGCTCTTCTAAATTCACACCGTATTCATAAGCTTTACTAATCTCACGGATTTGATCCTCGTCTAGTCCACCGGTAGCTTCCTTCCGATAGCGTGCAATGAATGGCACCGTTGACCCTTCCTTAAGCATAGAAAGTACCGATTCGATTTGCTTGCTTTTAACCTTCAAGTTTTTCTCAATTTGTTGATACAACGATTCCACGTAATTTAATTCCATCTAAAACACCTTCTTTATCTCAATTACCACATACGCCCAAGTAGCATTAAAAATACAAGCAAGAGGATCGACACGACGATGATAACGTTTTGTATTTTTCGACCTTTCTCTGTGTGCTGCTTGTGGGCGCGCTCAGCCCTTCTTTCCACCATTTCTTCCATCCATCTTGACCGCTGGATTCCCTTCATCTTGTCACCTCTCTTAACGCTAGATATCAGCATGTTTAAACGATCCTTTTATTGTAGCATAACCACACATAAAAAGGAACCGCGCATACAATGATGTTCAGTTCCTATAATTCTTGATTAAAAATTATAACGTTGTCCCTTTAATGCAAAGAGAACCTCTTCCGCAATGTTGGTAATGTGGTCTCCTGCTCGTTCAATGTACTTATTAATTAAAATCGCATGTGCCGTTCCGAAGATTTTACCGTCTACTACCCGAATGTGCTGAATAAGAGAGGCCATCACCTCTTCAAATAAGTCATCGATTTTATCGTCTAATTTTGCAGCCTGTTTAATCTTCGCCTTGTCCTCTTCTTTGAGTCCTACAAAAACAAGCTCCAGCATGGACACTACCACTTCGAGCATGGCAGTGAGTTTATCCACATTTTTTTCATAATGCTCTAAAGAGTCATTTTCTTTAATCAGGATAATGTATTCGGCAATCTTTTCTGCATAATCTGCGATGCGTTCGTACTCGTTAGCTAGGCGAATAATCATTAAAATTTTACGCAGATCACTTGCTACTGGCTGTGACCTCACAATCATGACAGTCGCCTCTTCAATTAAATCCTCTTCTAAAGCATCGATTTCGTCATCACCTTTAATAATTTGTAAGGCACTTTGTGCATTCAGTGTTTTCAACGCCTCAATCGTCTGTTTATAAGCTCCGATGGTATGGCTTGATAAAACGTCGGTTAATTCTAAAAGCTTTTCGTAATTTTGATCCATTTTTGATGCTTTTGGCATGTTTTAAACCTCCTTAGTCGTTTTGATTTTCACACTATCCAAATCTTCCTGTAATATAATCTTCTGTCTTTTTATTCTTTGGGTGGGTAAACATCGTATCCGTATCATCGTATTCAACAATTTCACCCATTAAGAAGAAGGCCGTTTTGTCCGAAATACGGGCTGCTTGTTGCATGGAATGGGTCACGATGACGATGGTGTATTCTTTTTTGAGATGGTCCATTAATTGCTCGATTTTCTGTGTCGCAATTGGATCTAATGCCGATGTAGGTTCATCCATCAAGATGACTTCCGGCTTCATAGCAATAGCACGTGCAATACAGAGGCGCTGTTGCTGCCCACCTGAAAGTCCGAGGGCTGATTTATTCAAACGTTCCTTCACTTCGTCCCAAAGGGCAGCTCCTTTCAAGGCCTCTTCCACGATTTCTGCTAATACTTTTTTATCTTTAATGCCTTGGCAACGTGGTCCATATGCTACGTTGTCGTAAATACTCATTGGAAAAGGATTTGGCTTCTGGAAGACCATCCCGACACGGGTGCGCAGTTTGATGACATCAAAATCTGAATAAATGTCTTTTTCATCTAGTGTGACACTACCTGTAATCTTTACCGAATCAATTAAGTCATTCATCCGATTCAACGTTCTCAAAAAAGTTGATTTTCCACAACCTGAAGGTCCAATTAAGGCCGTTACTTTGTTCTCAGGAATTTCTAAACTGATGTTATATAGTGCCTGAAAATCTCCATAAAATAAATTCAAATCCATGACGTTAAACTTTGTTTTCTCGACCATCTCTAGTGAGCTCCTTTACCAAAGGTTTTTAAAATTAATTTCGACAGGATGTTTAAGGTGAATACAATGACCAAGATCACAACCCCTATGGCGGCAGCCATTTCAATGTTCCCATGCTCTTTTACTTCAATAAAGGCACGAAGGGTTAGTGTGGCACCAGATTCAAAGACGGATAACACCCTACCATCTGGATTGATAGGCATCCGTGCAAAGGTCCCTACTGTAAATAGTAAAGCAGCCGATTCACCTACGATACGACCAATCGATAAAATCACCCCTACCATGATACCTGGTAATGCGCTAGGTAAAATGGCTTTCCAAATGGTTTGGATTTTGTTAGCTCCCAAACCAAAGGATGCTTCGCGGTAACTCTGCGGTACGGTCTTCAAAGCTTCTTCCGATGAGCGAATCATAATGGGAAGGAGTAAAATCGTCATGGTGAGAGCTCCTGCTAACATGGATTGCCCAATCCCTAAGATTCGTACAAAAAACATCATCCCAAACAACCCGTAAACAACCGACGGCATCCCGGCTAGAATTTCAATGGCAAAACGGATGATGCGAACACCACGTCCTTGTTTCGCATACTCAACCATATAAATGGCAGCCAAAACACCAATGGGAACGACAAAGATTAACGTGATCCCAATGAGCATCACCGTCGAAACAATAAGTGGCCACACACCTCCACCAAGGGAGCGAACCCGCATGGAAATGAATCCATCGCCGGCAAAGGCTTCTACCACATAGGTAGCTGGCGTATTTTCATTGATGCGTGTGTCGCTCACCCCTTCTATCACATGCCCCCTTCTGATAGGGAAGACTTGTCCTGCATTGTCTACCGCATGGTGGACAGGGGAGTTAGAATCGATGTGGTTAACCACCCAGCCATATGTGCTAGCTTCCAATGTTATCCCAAGGCGTTCAATGAAAATACGATCGTCTGGAACATGGCTACCTGTTTCAAAATAAGTTCCCTCCACGTGAACGATGCGCAACGTGTCTTCGTAATCTCGGGTCAAAAAGTCCATCGAAATCAACGACCACCCATTCGAAAAAATAAACCCTACAATTACGATTAAAATCCCTGCTGAGGCAGTAGCAGCGGTCCAAATAACGACACTGACAAGCCAATCCTTCATTTTTCTTGACGTCATTATACTTCCACCGCCTTTTTACGAATGACCGTTAAGGTTAAATTAATCAGTAAGATAAATGCAAATAAAACAATCGCAGTTGAAAATAACATCTGTTCTTGCAAACCCGTTGCATAACCTTGCTCTAAAACGATGTTAGTCGTAAGAGGGCGGATGCGATCAAAAATCGTGGTTGGAATCCCGCCTTCTGGCATTCCCGCGACCATGATAACGGCCATGGTCTCTCCAATGGCACGCCCAATCCCCAATACGATACCCGTTAAAATCCCTGACTTTGCTGCAGGAATCAATACTTTGAAAATGGTCTGGATACTAGAAGCACCTACTGCTAGAGAGCCCTCCTTATAAACCTTTGGAACCGCGCGCAAAGCGGCTGTAGAAATGGCTACAATCGATGGTAAAACCATAATGGTAAGAACTAAAATAACGGCTAACAGTGAATCTCCTGTCGGATGATGTGACCATCCTTCGATGATCGGCACGATGACAGCAAAGCCAAACACCCCATACAAAACCGAAGGAATCGCAGCTAACAATTCAATCATCGGTTGCATGATGGCCGCTAGCCACTTAGGTGCGACCTCAGCAATAAAAACGGCCGTTAAAACACCAATCGGAACACCTAATATCACTGCTCCCAACGTTGCCAAAAGAGAACCTACAATCATATAGCCAACACCAAACGTATGAAAACCCGGGCGCCAACTTGTACCTGTTACAAAGTCTAAAAAACGATACGTTCCAAATTCATTCCCAGGAAAAAAGGGCTGTGCTCCACGAATGAAAATGAGCACGATGATGGTCATAACAGCAGCAACAGCAAACAAAGCAGCCGTGAAAAACAAGCCGTGAAAAAGTTTCTCGAGAAATACTCGCTTTTTGTTCACATCCATTTCTTCATTCATTTTAAAACCTCTTTTTCTATAACTTCTTAAACGCACGAAAGAAGTGGATTAAACTCCACTTCATCACTACACTACGCACCTAAATTAAAATTACTGAATCAACTCAGACCAGTCTGTGGTTTCACCCATGTAGATCTCTCTGATTTGATCAATGGTCAGGCCTACTAATGGATTAGCCGGATGAACGACCATAACAAGTCCATCAATGGCATAAGTAAATGTATTTGATCCGTCTTCTAACTCCTCGTCTCTTAAATCACGAGAAGAAAATCCAATGACGTACGTTCCATCTTGACCACCAGAAATTCCAGCACCTGAACCCGTTGAATCGTAAGTGAAGTCGACGTTGGGAAAAATGGCCACAAATTCCTCAGCTAATCGGGTTGCCGTTGCTTCAGTCGAAGTAGATCCTCCAAGGGTCATGGTTCCAGCAATACCCGTGTGTACCTCTGCATCGAATGCTTCTCCTACTGTCACATCAACGATGGTTCCGGTATCTGCTAAAACCTCTAGTCCTTCTGTCGACTGGGCAAATTCAATAAATGCACGTTCTACGTCTGTTAAATCACCTTCTCTATAGATCATAATAAATGGTCGAGCTAGTGTATACGCTTCTGATAGAAAGTTCTCTAAAGTTGGAGCAGCACCATTAATTTCTAGTCCGCGCAACCCGTCACCAGCATTGACAAAGGTTGAGAATGAAATGTAACCAATGGAGGCTTCATGATCCCTTACTTGATTCGCTACATCGCCATTCCCCGGACGAATCAATGCATTTCCCGTCATATCGTTAACGCCTTCTTCTGTGTTAACGTCTACTAGCTCTTCGAAAGCACCACGTGATCCAGAGCCTTCCTCGCGAGAAATGACGGCGATTGCTCCCCCAAATGCATCTCCATCTTCATTGTCATTTGAATCGTCATCGTTACATGCCACTAATACAAAAGCAAATGCTAATACCGCTAATAAACTTATCCATTTGAATTTTTTCATGATTTCATTTTCCTCCAGTTGCTCAAACATCAAGCATTTATCAAAAGCCAAGACGCGTAGCTCTTATACTGAAAATTATAACGACCTTATGTAAAATCCACAGCCAGCCCAAAGCAAAATTTATGTAAGACTTATGTATTATTGATCCTTGAAATGTGAGCTTTGCGTAAAGCATCTCTGGCAAATCTTACAAAAAATTTACAAATATTCCCTTCCTTCATGCCCCAACCTGAGTTATAATGAGGGTATCAAACCAAGACTAAAAGAGGATGGTTCATTATGGAAAAATTAATTTACGTTGTAGAAGACGATGAAAGTATCCGCGAACTGGTTCGCATGGCTTTGAGCTCATTTTCCTACCGCGTCAGAGTCTTTGATAATGCTGAAGAGGCGATTGAGATCATTAACAAACAAATTCCTGACCTCGTCATATTCGACATTATGTTACCTGGCATGAGTGGCTTAGATGCAACAAAGTTACTTAGACAAAGTTCGATAACAAAGAGCCTGCCCATTCTCTTATTGACCGCGAAAGATACAGAAATTGACAAAGTATCTGGACTGGATTCTGGAGCAGATGACTATGTAACCAAACCTTTTAGTGTCATGGAACTTGGTGCAAGAATTAGAACGATTTTTCGCCGAATTCCTTCGGAACCAGTTGCAAGCTCTGCTGATCAAATCGCTGCAGCTGATTTTGTCATTAACACTGAAACACGAGAGGTTACTAAAAATGGTGAAGCCATTGATTTAACCTTTAAAGAATACGAACTGTTAAAAATACTGATCCAAGAAAAAAACCGCATTGTTCCAAGAACGGAACTCCTTAATGACATTTGGGGCTTTGAATTTGTCGGTGAATCACGGACGTTAGACATCCACATCCGGACACTACGACAAAAGTTAGGAGACCACGCAGACGCTCCAAAATACATTAAAACAGTACGAAACGTTGGCTACCGATTTATTGGAGAATCCTCATGAAGAAAAACAAATATAGCGATGCTTTAGACATCATCATCGATGCCCTCTCGTCTCAAGATTACACTGCCCTTCAAAACTACGAGGCCTCCTGTCCAAAAATTAACCAAAAAATACAAACCGTCGAGTCTCTTCTTCAACAAATTTCTAATACCCATCAAACGCTTTTGTTTGAGCAAGAACGAATCAACCACGTCCTCTTCCATATGGCAGAGGGCTTTGTTCTCATTGACCATCATAAAAACATTCTCCTTTGTAACCAAAGCGTTAAAAACTTCTTTGATTGCGAACAAGACGTAACCGCACAAAACATTTCCGTTCTCGTTAACGACAAAAGCATTTCTCAAGCTGTCGGAAAAGCTCTAGAAAAAGAACAATCTTCCATGTTTGAAATGTGGCTTCACGAAAACTTAATTTTAAATGCTTACGTCTCTCCCGCCCAAAAAGGCCCATTGCAAGACAATGAACCTGCCGTTACCATTTTCTTCGTTAACGTAACGAAAGAAAAACTATTAGAAAAACAAAAACGTGAGTTCTTTTCCAACGCCTCTCACGAACTTAAAACTCCCATTACCTCCATCCTTGGCTTTTCTGAGATGATCAACCACAACATCATTAAAACCGAAGAAGAAAAAGACCAAGTTTTAGAGCGAATTGAAATTGAAGCAAGACGGATGTCAGAACTCATCAGCAACTTACTCATGATCTCTAACCTAGAAGCTAAAAGTAAGCCAACTGAATACACGGACTTCAACTTAAACGAAGTTCTACAAGAGGCTGTTTCTTCCGTTTCTCCAATGAACAACAACGAACCGGTTCAAATTGAGGTAGACGCATCGGATGTTATTGTCTATGCGAACCGACACCAACTCTACGAAATGTGTGTCAATTTAATTGAAAACGCCGTAAAATACAACAAGCCTGGTGGTCTGGTATCCATCGAATTAAAAGCGAAAAAATATCACGTAACCCTAAAAGTAAAAGATACAGGGATCGGAATCCCAGTAGAACACCAAGCACGTGTTTTTGAACGCTTCTTCCGCGTCGACTATGGTCGAGACAAAAAAGTAGGTGGAAGTGGACTAGGACTTTCCATCGTTAAACACATCGTTAACATGTACAACGGTGAAATCTCCTTACGCAGTAAAAAAGACATTGGGACAACCATCCAAGTTAGGCTACCCATTGTTAGAAGACAAGAAGAAGGATAGAAAAATAGCGCCCACTAGAATAGAGGCACTATTCAGACTGTTGACGAACTCAAAAAAGCTAATCTTCCGTTTTTTATAACAACGTATTCAAGAAACATCAACATATCGCGATTTTGACGAAATGTTGATGTTTTTAACCTTTAAAACAGCGGTTTGCAGCTTAAAACTATCCGAATTTTTAGTAAAATCACCGATTACCGGATAGTTTGAGCGTGTTTTGATCTATTTCGGGTAGCCAAAACATCAACATTTTGTGATTTCGACTAAATGTTGATGTTTTTAAGTCGTTTTTGACAATTTGGACCTCAAAATATCAAATGAATGGCGAAATAGCGCCCGCTACACAATAGCAGGCACTATTTTTTATTTGCCATGATCCCTTCAATTTCTTGAAGGGATGTGATGTGATAGTCCGCTAAATCAACCGGCTTTGTATCGTCACAAATTTGAACGACCGCAATCCCTGCTAAATGAGCGGAGGTGACCCCAGATCGGGAGTCTTCCACAGCTAAACATTCACTTGCAAGGGAGCCAGATCTCTGAAGAGCTAACTTATAATTAGCTGGATCAGGCTTCGGAGTTTCAACGTGGTCACCAAACACAAAAAAGTCAAAGTAAGGAAAAATTGCCAACTTTTTTAACAACCTAACTGCATCCTTCTCATGAGTAGAAGTGGCTAAGCCGACTTTTAGACCTTGTTCTTTACAGTGCTGAAGGAGTGAGATAGCATGAGACTTTAGTTGAACGCGATCTTCAGAAAACTCACCCATGCAGTAAGTCATCATACGACTAAACAAATCCTCACTTACGGCTCGATCCTTCGTATAAGTGTCAAGAAGCTCCATCTCCTCTTCGCCACTCAGTCCTGAAAATGTGACGATCTCGTCGTGACTAATCTCAATATCAAAGTGATCAAACGCCCTTCTAAATCCGACCTGATAAACCTTTTCACTGTCTACTAACGTCCCATCCATATCAAAGATCATACATTTTAATTCTTTGCTCATCGATAACACCTCTCTTTATTACCTTGAAAAGACAAGTAATGCTTGTTTTCGACCGCCTACTTGGCTTTTTAGGTAGCTAATCCAATTCAAAAAGACAAGCAAATCGCTAATTCTTATCCTTACTTGGCTTTTTACCTAAAAATCCACCTTGAAAAGACAAGTAATGTTCACTTTCGGCCGTCTACTTGGCTTTTTAGGTAGCTAATCCAATTCAAAAAGACAAGTAATGCTTGTTTTCGCGTGTTTACTCGGCTTTTAACCACATAGCCAATTAAACTTGTGATTAAAAAATCCACTTAGCTCATCGAATAGCTAAGTGGATGAAGCAGGTTTATTACTTCAAAAATGCGAACGTATCGCGAGCGATCATTAACTCTTCGTTTGTTGGGATAACAAATGCTTTGATCTTAGAATCAGCAGTCGAGATCATCACTTCTTTACCGCGTGAGTTGTTAGCTTCTTGGTCAACATTGATTCCCAAGAATGCTAGACGATTCAAGATTAATTCACGGATTTCTTTTCCGTTTTCACCTACACCAGCTGTAAAGACGATGGCATCAGCTCCACCTAGTGTTACTAAGTAAGATCCAATGTAATCTGTAATACGCTTAATATATAGGTCAAATGCAATCATTGATCCTTCTTCACCAGCCGCGACACCAGCTTCAATGTCACGCATATCAGAAGACTTTCCAGACACACCTAATAGACCAGATTTCTTGTTTAACGCATCCACTGCTTGCTCAACGGTTAACCCTTCTTTTTCCATGATGTAAGGAATAATCGCTGGATCAATGTCTCCAGAACGTGTTCCCATCATGATTCCAGCAAGTGGTGTGAATCCCATTGACGTATCAATTGACTTTCCACCTTTAACAGCCGTTAATGAACCACCGTTACCGATGTGAACCGTAATCACGTCTGTTTCTTCGATTGGCTTACCTAATAACTCAGCTGCACGCTGTGAAACGTATAAATGTGACGTTCCGTGGAATCCGTACTTGCGGACAGCATGCTTTTTGTACCATTCACTTGCTACTGGATACGTGTAAGACGTTACTGGCATGGTTTGGTGGAAGGCTGTATCGAAAACAGCTACTGAAATAGCGTTTGGTAAAGCCTCAGCAAATGCTTTAATTCCTGTGACGTTTGCTGGTTGATGGAGTGGTGCTAACTCCCATAGACTCTCAATGGTTGCGAGGGTTTCTGGTGTAATGACCACCGACTTATCAAATGCTTCTCCACCGTGTACCACACGATGACCTACACCTGAAATTTCATCGTAGCTTGCTACGATTTTGTGCTGGGTTAGCGCGCCCATTAATAGCTCTACTGCAGCTACATAATCTTTAATATCACTCACTGTTTTGATCTTTTCTCCGTTAACCTCAATTGTGAAGATGGAGTCAGTCAGTCCGATTCTTTCAATTAAACCAACCGTAATGACCTCTTCGTTTGGCATGGCTAAAAGTTGAAACTTTAATGACGAACTTCCTGCATTTACTGCTAAAATCTTATCCATATGATTTGACGCTCCTTAATTATCTTTATTTATATATTCAGTTTAATCCAATCTTCGACTTTCGTCAAGGTTGTTTGCACCTTTTCTGTATTATTAAAATCAGGTAATACAGCAACGAGGGCCTCGCTCTCCATTTTCCGCTTCCTCAAAACAAGTAAACTCTTTCCTTCTCTGTCACCTTTGAATAGGGTCGTTGGCAATTGAAGCAACATACAAATGCTTGCTTTTTTCGTGATGACCTCATGCAATAAGCTTGCGTGTTCTTGAGAGAAAAAACCATTTCCAATCACGTAAATGGCATAACCATCTTCGGATAAATAATCCAAATGATTCTCCACTAATAGATAAGGGAGATCATGACAACCGGCCACTCCCAATGCCGACCCTTCATGAGCCTTCTCTTCGACTCCCTTAGCAGGTAAATCCCCAACGATAACATCTACCAGGGGCACATTCATGTCACGTGTCGACGACTGTTGATAGAACTGAGCTTCGTAATTCTGCATATCCACCATCATTTTAGCCAGCTCTAGCATTTTGTAATCACTGTCAACCCCGTAAATGGCCTCTGGTGTCTCTTTCAGCGTATTCAAAATGGCCGTTAATAAATTACCCGTCCCCACGACAAAGTCAGCGATTTTTAATCCTTTGGCCTCTGGTTTTAGCTTATCGACCAAGTACCCCATTAAAACCGCCACACCATCTGGTGTCATTCCATCAAGAGATAGATTATCAGACTTCAGTCCTTTCAACAAAGCTAGTTGTAATGCCTTTCGAACCTCTTCTGAATTAAACGCCATCTCATTTAATTCTTTGCTAAGAGCAAACAATTTAATTTCAATTTCTGTGTCAACTTCTTGTAGCACATCTGCTGCCATGATATTGGCACTCGCTGCGGTTAGGCCGTCCAGGTAACGTAAATTTGCATGCTCTACGAGCAGCATGGCCATCTCGTCGATGGTGTCATATAATTTTTCGATAATATCGTGTCTCATGAAGCACCACCAACTTTATTAATCACAACCTCTTTTGCCGCCAGCTCTAAGAAGTCGTCCAATGGTTCAAGTGCTATATCGTAACCCTTTAATTCCAACGCCTTTTTAATCATTTCGTCAGCAATCTCCGGATTTTTTGATAGCAATGGTCCATGTAAATAAGTCCCAATGGTATTTTTGAAGCGACAACCTTCCAAGCCGTCAACACCGTTATTTCCAAAGCCAGTCAACACCTTACCAAAGGGTTGCAAATCACCAATGTGTGTTTTGCCAAGGTGATTTTCAAATCCCACATACATCTGATCGTTTTCTGACTTGATAACGATGTCTCCGATAAGACGGTCATCTGCTACATCCGTATGGATCGGTAAAATACCAAGCCCTTCTTGTCTCACGCCTTTATCGTCTACATAATGCTCGCCTGCCAATTGGTAAGCCCCGCAAATAAGCAAGGCAACTTTTCCATTATGAACATATTCTTTCAATAAAGTTCCTTTATTCTTGTATAGATCCTCTGCGACAATCGATTGCTCATGAAACTGCCCCCCACCCATCAACACGATGTCATATAAATTTGGATCAAAATCCTCTGTTAAGGAAATGTGGTGAGATTCTACTTCCATTCCGCGTGCCTTTATCCGATGCTCTAAAATGGCTAAATTCCCTGTATCTCCGTAACTGTTAAGTAAATCCGGATATAGAATACAAATATCTAATTTCATACCCTTTGGAACATATGCTTCAGATTTCTTTGTCAACTTCGTCGTTCATCGTCCTCACTTACCTCGTGTAAGATCCGGCTCTTCACTTCTTGTTTCCTCGAACTTTATTGCCTATGTCCCAAACACCTCCTCTTATCTATACCTTACTCGCATAACCTTTCTCAACTAAATAACCTCTAAAGCTAGTCATTGCTGTATAAGTCGTAAAGGCATAAATGTCCTTCTCCTGTTTCTTAATCGCCTCTAATACCTCATCGTACGTCTTACAAATGGTGAAATTCACCTGATCCAGTCCCGCTACTTTCAAACGGATCGCCATGTCATAGGCCCGGTCACCACCAAGGATCACCTTCGAAACGTCCATACTCACCAACTTCTCAAAGTGGGCATCGTAAATCCACGACACATCACGGCCATCTGCGTACTGGTCGTTAAGCAAAAACAGCAACGTCACCTCAGATGTATCAATGGCCACCGTATCGATGCACTGATTACAGCCCGCCGGATTCTTCACCAATAGCAGCTTCAACGTTTTATCATCGATTTTAACCGTCTCAAAGCGTCCAAACTTGCTTTCACCCTCAGCCAAAACCTTTTTGATAACAGACGTGTCAACCCCCAACTCTGTTGCCACAGCGTAAGCGCAAATCGCGTTATAGATATTATAAAGCCCTGGAACCCCAACCTCTAGTGTCTCACCATTAACCGCTACCGTCGAACCGCTTGGCTGTAACATCACATCGTCTACTGCATAGTCCAGATTAGGATGCGCGTGTCCACAGCTTGGACAGCTATAATTCCCTAAATGATTAAAGACAACACTCTCGTATTCGTATTTGGTTTTGCAATCTCGACAGAAAATCGACTCCGTATTGGCTGCAACCTCTGACTCACCATAATTTTCAAAACCGAAATACACACACGAATTTTCTACTGGCATGTTCCCTAACATGGATTCGTCACCATTTAACACCAACTTGGCATCGACTACATTCTTAATGCCATCTAGAATAAACTGGTACGTGGTGGTCGTCTCACCATAACGATCCAACTGATCTCTAAAAATATTGGTGACAACAATCATCGCTGGATTAATCATCTTCGTCACCTGACGTAAATACGCCTCGTCTACCTCGATCACCGCATGTTTATTAGGACGTCGATCAAAGAAGCGATAATCCTTAATAAAGGCTGCCACAATCCCAGCGGTCATGTTCGCTCCCGCAGAATTATTCATCACAGTTAACCCTTCTGAGGCTAGCACATTATAAATCATATGAGACGTCGTCGTCTTACCGTTGGTTCCCGTCACTAAAATAACCCGCCAATTCCTAGCAAGCTTGCTTAGAATATTAGGATTTAACTTCAACGCTACTTTCCCTGGAAGTGATGATCCACCACCACGGAATTTCAAAATAAAAATGAGGAATTTTGTAATCAAAACGGTCAAAATAAAAACCTCCAAATGCTCTTAAAAACCTGCTGAAAATTATAACATTCCCCTATTATAATGTCAAAGAAACTGACTTCTCATCCGCAGTATTTTTTTAAGTTTCTCATAATGAAAAAGATGGCATTCCGTCCTGAAAGAGAACGATTTTGTCGACTTTATGTGAATTTTTTGAATTTAAATGTGTAAAATCATTGACTCTGTGTGTTGGTTGTGGTATCATGCTTCCAATTTATACCTAAAAACAGAGGAGTGAATGGATATGTTTAAGAACAAGCGAGGGGCTTTTATAGGTGTTTTCTCCCTACTTGTTTTCGTCTTAGTTGCGTGTAATGGCAATGGAGCTAACGATGAAAATGGGGATGTTGCCGTTGGTGTTTCCGGTGTACCTGACGAGTTGATTGTTGCCGTTGGTGGAGAAATCCCTAACCTTGATCCTCATGGTGCTTCTTTCATTGCAGCAGCTCAAGTGCAAATTCATGTTTTCAGCCGATTGGTTAACCGAGATGCTGACATGAACTTTGTTCCAGGTTTAGCGACCGATTGGCGTCAAATCGATCCTACAACTTGGGAATTTGACCTACGAGACGATGTTTATTTCCATAACGGACAACATATGACAGCGTACGATGTAGCCTTCACTTTTACACGTGGTGCCACGGCTCCTGCCACAGTCCCACTTCTTGGGATCATCGATACTGATCGCATTGAAATTATCAACGATTATCAAATTAGAATTGGAACCCATTATCCTTTTGCCCCGTTTCTAGCCCACATGGCTCACCGAGGAGCTTCTATTCTAAATGCTTACGCCTTAGAGGATGTTGCCCTTGGAGATGCTGTTGACGATTTGGTTATCGGAACGGGTCCTTATCAAATCATTCAGAACACGTCTGGTGACCGTTTAGTGATGGAAAGATGGGATGACTATCACGGAGAAGCACCTAATATGCGCTTAATCACCTATCTTATCGTTGCCGATCCACAACAGCGTGGGATTACTGCTGAAACAGCAGGTGCCGATATTGTACTTGGCCCAACCTCTAGTGATATTAACCGCCTAGGTGACGATCCAAACTTACAAGTACTCAACACACTAAGCTTTGGAACGGAATATGTCGTACTTAATACCGAGTATGGTCCTTTAAGTGATCCACTTGTACGTCAAGCCATTAATTATGCTTTAAATGTTGATGAAATCATCGCTGCAAGTAGCGATGGGACTGAAACAGCTACTACGAGCTTTATAAGTCCAACGGTGTTTGGTTACGATCCAAGTTTTGAAGGATTCCCTCATGACATTGAACGCGCCCGTGAATTAATGATCGAAGCAGGATTCTCTGGTGAACCGAATGCGGCAGATATTAGCTTCGAACTAGCAACCAATGGAGAAAGTGCCGTTCGTGTTCAAATCGCCCAAATTATTGCTCATGAGTTAGCTCAAATTGGAATCGACGTCTCAACACCAGTTATGGAGCATCAGGTCTTAATTCAGACTTTGTCAGAACGTGGTCTTTCAGCTGCCATTATCGCTTGGTCAGTTTCAACAGGTGATGCAGATAACGCTCTGTTCCCACTTCTTCACTCAACTTCTCATGCACCAAGTCTCAATTACTCACTGCTCGATTCACCTGAGGTTGATGCACTCCTTGAAAGTGGTCGTGGAGCAGATAACGAGGAAGATCGAATGGCATACTACCGTCAAGCACAAGAAGTTTTGCTTGAGGAAGCACCATGGGTATTGCTATTCAACCCTAACGTATGGGCAATCGCTCAAGAAAACGTCCGCGGATTTGCTCCATTCCCTGACCAAACTCATATTTTTAGCAACGTCTATTTTGAATAGAACAGAGGCTGGCTTGGTAAGGAAAGTTTAATTAGCAGATTCATTTTGAAGAAGTTTCTGAGGAAAAGCAAAGAATCGTGTAAAAACTCACTGATTCTTTGCTTTTTAATGGCCAAAAAGAGCCCCCAAAGCAAAGCATTGACCTATTTTTTTCGATTCCTTGTCTTTTAAACACTAAAATGGCTTAGAAAAAGCAAAGAGATTGGTCATTTTGACCCATTCCTTTGCTTTTAATGCTGCCTCCTAGCTTTCTCTCATCGTTCAGTAACGAAAGTAGCATCCATATTAGCTTTTTTATGGTAACACGTTTCCTGCTGCACGATAGATCTCGTACCATTCTTGGCGAGTTAATTCAATGGCTGAATGACTAGCAATATCCGCAACACGTGTAGGATTCATTGTTCCAATGATAACTTGCATGTTTGCAGGATGAGTCAAGATCCAGACGGTTGCTAAAGCGGTTTTTGAAATACCATATCGATTACCAATTTCTTCCAACTTTGCGTTTAATTCAGAAAACTCTGGGTTGTCAATAAAGGTACCTTCAAAAAAACCAAATTGATAGGGACTCCATGCTTGAATTGTGATGTCATGCAAACGTGTGTACTCTAATATGCCACCGTCTCGATCGTTTGACATTCCATCTCGTTTCATATTCACATTGAATCCGTGGTCGATTATTGGGGTGTGAGCAATACTAAACTGTAATTGGTTAACAATCAGCTTTTGATTCACGTATTTAGCTAGCAATTTCATTTGAGCAACGTTTTGATTACTGACACCAAAATGATGCACTTTGCCAGATGATTGCAACTTGTCAAAAGCAGATGCCACTTCTTCTGGGTTCATTAAAGTATCTGGACGATGAAGTGCTAATACATCAATGTATTCTGTGTTTAGACGCTTCAAACTTCCTTCTACTGAGGCAATGATGTGTGTTTCTGAAAAATCAAACACCCCTTCTGCAGGTCGAATGCCACATTTCGTTTGCAATAAAATATCTTCACGTTTAATGCCTGTCTCCTTTAATCCTGCTGCAAAAATAGATTCACTCGTTCCACCACCATAAATATCAGCGTGTTCAAAAAAATTAATCCCATTTTCATAGGCAACCTTTATTATCTTAGCTGCTTCTATTTCAGTTAAACCAGCCATTCTCATACATCCTAAAGAAATATTCGATGCCGTCAAACCACTCTTACCTAAATCTAGATGAATCATTTTGCCAACCTCCAAATGAATAATTTTCATACGAATACTATAACAAATTTTAAAATGGATTGAAATAAACAGATAAATGTGTTATTATACAATCTGTACAAAAATTGCCGGGTTAGTTTAATGGTAAAATGACGCAATGGTAATGCGTAGCTGCGAGTTCGATTCTCGCACCGGGCACCACTTTTTTTATTTGATACTGTCATCCGCATGGATGCTTTTTTTTATGCCTTTCGATTCTCACCTGTGGAGAAAGTTTACAACTTTCTAACCACATGCACTTGTTTGACTGATGGCATTGAAATGCCATGTCTCACTGGCGCGCACCGGGCACCACTTTTTTTATTTGATACTGTCATCCGCATGGATGCTTTTTTTTATGCCTAAATCACCTATTTAAAGACAAGGACTACCCTTTTAATACTTTGTTCGATCCTCAAATCCTTAACCCCTTCACTACCCTTACCACTGTTACTTGACCGATCACTTTTAGATGTGGTAAGATTTTTAAAGAAGATGCGTTTGGGGCATCTTTCAACCATGATATCGAAAAGGGGAGATTTATAATGAAAAAATTACTACTTAGTTCGTTAATTTTAATGTTTGGTCTTGTGTTAATCGCTTGTGATAATGATGACAATGGAGCAAACGAAGAACCAACAGAGGCTGAAATGACAGAGGCACCAACAGAAGCTGCTGCCGAAGGGGTCTATGGTTTAGGAGATACCTTCCAATTCGAGGGCTCTAGTGGTCTTGTAGAATTAACATTTGGAACAGGCATCACATTCACAACCGTTGAAAACCAATTTTCTGATCTTGATGGTGAGGACGTTATTGTCATTCCAGTTACCATGACAAACGTTGGTGATGATACAGGATCACTAAATATGTTTGACATAACCGTCTTTGGCTCAGCTGGCGTAAGTTTAGAAAGTGTAGATACTTTCTTCATGGATGATGATATCAGATGGGGCAGCGACCTGCGATCAGGTGCTTCATTAGATAGTTATCTTCACATTCTTTATGATGGTGACGGGGAATATATTATCGAGTTCTCAGCAGGTTTTGGTCTTGGTGACACAGTAGAATTAGTCTTCCAAGTACAAAAATAGCAATTAAAAATTGAAAAAATGGAGCCAAAATATGGCTCCATTTTTAATTTTTCCGATTTAACTCCGCCAACATGGCATCGATTTTGTTTCCGTACTTCGTTGATTCATCAATTTTAAAAATTAGTTCCGGCATCTTACGAAGTTGCATGCGCTTGGCTAATTCAGAGCGAATGAAACCTTTCGCACGCTCAAGTGCTGCGAGGGCATCTCTTTCAGCATAAGGTGCACCGTATGCTGTGAAATAAATAGTAGCAAAGGATAAATCGTTAGTTACCTCACATGCTGTAACCGTAATAAAGCCAACTTTTTTATCCTTAACTTCCCGTTGTAAGATTTCATTGATGTACCTTTTCATCTGTTCAGAAATTTTCGCCATTTTATTACTTGGCATTATCTCGGCACCTCTTCCATCACATAAGCTTCAATGATGTCCCCTTCTTTAATGTCGTTAAAACGTTCAACTAAAATTCCACACTCGTATCCAGCGTTAACTTCCTTAACCTCGTCTTTGAAACGTTTCAGCGACGCAAGCATTCCTTCAAAGACAACGATTCCTTCACGGATAACACGTACACCAGAATTACGATTAACTGTACCCTCTGTGACGTAACATCCACCAATGGTACCGATTTTCGAAACTTTGAACAATTGACGAATTTCAAGTTGTCCTGTTACTTTTTCAACAAAGATAGGATCAAGCATCCCTTTCATCGCAGCTTCAATTTCATCGATGACATTATAAATAATCGAGTGAAGTCGCATATCCACACCTGCAGCCTCTGCAGCTGAGCGAACACTTGACGTTGGACGAACATTGAACCCGATAATAATGGCCTGTGATGCTAAAGCAAAGGTGACATCGTTTTCTGTGATCGTTCCTACCGATGAGCGAATAATGTTCACGTTAACCCCTTCAACGTCAATTTTCATTAAGCTACCACTTAAAGCCTCAACCGAGCCTTGAACGTCACCTTTAATGATCACGTTTAACTCTTTCATATCGCCCTCACTAATTTGTGAGAATAGATCGTCTAGTGTGACAGCAGCCGTTGGCATGTTTTTACGAGCCGTTGTATTAACAGCACGTTTCTCAGCAATCTGACGTGCTTCTTTTTCACCAGAGAAAACCATGAAACGGTCACCAGCAAGTGGAACACCGTGGATTCCCGTAATTTCAATCGGTGTAGACGGCAATGCCATTTTGATGTTATCACCTAAATCGTCGGTCATCGTACGAACACGACCATACTGATCCCCTACAACAATAGCATCCCCAATTTGAAGGGTTCCATTTTCAACAAGTAGCGTTGCGACTGGGCCGCGCCCTTTGTCTAACTTTGCCTCAATAACAGTCCCTGTAGCTAAACGATTTGGGTTCGCCTTTAAATCCTGCATTTCAGCAGTCAACGTGACCATCTCGAGTAATTCGTCAATGCCTTCGCCAGCTTTGGCAGAGATCTTTGCATAAATGGTGTCTCCCCCCCACTCTTCAGGTACTAGTTCTTGCTCTAATAGCTCTTGCATGACACGGTCAGGGTTTGCTTCTGGCTTATCCATTTTATTAACCGCTACAATAATTGGAACACCCGCTGCTTTCGCGTGGTCAACGGCTTCTTTCGTTTGAGGCATGACCCCATCGTCTGCTGCAACCACTAAAATACAAATATCCGTTACTTTGGCTCCACGTGCGCGCATCGACGTAAAGGCTGCGTGTCCTGGCGTATCTAAGAAGGTAATCACTTGACCTTCATGTTCAACTTGATAAGCACCAATGTGCTGAGTAATTCCACCAGCTTCTCCGCCGGCAACGCGAGACTTTCTAATGGTATCTAAAAGAGTTGTTTTCCCGTGATCAACGTGACCCATAATGGTAACAACGGGTGGTCTTGACGTTAAGCTGCCTTCATCATCAACCAGCTCAATCTTCTCAAACTCAACCACGTCGGTAAAGACCTTATCTTTCACCTCGAAACCTGCTTCAACTGCAATCAATTCTACCGTATCACGATCAACGGATTGGTTGACAGACGCCATAATACCAAGCATCAATAATTGCTTTAAAATTTCTGATGATGGCTTATTAATGATTTCGGCTAAATCACCAACGGTTAAGCTTTCATCGTAATAAACAACGTTCTCTTCCTCATCAACTTGAGCAGGTACGTTAGCAACACGGGTTGATTCTTCCGCTTTTACCTTCTTAACGTTAGCATTCTTTTTCTTCTTCGTAATCTTTGGCTTCGCTTTTGGTGCGTAGTCGTCGTACTTAAACAACTCATCTGCATCCACTTCAGCAAAAATATCACCTGTATCGTCAGGATCAACCACCACTTCTACTGGTTCAATTTCTTTTTTAGAAATTTTTGGCACTGCCTTTTTGACTGGCTTATCCTTGGCTTCTTTTGCCACTTTCTTTTCAGCTTCCTTAGCCGGCTTCTTCTCAATTTTTTTAGCCGTTTCCTGTTTACGGTACTTTTTATCTAGTACTTTAACTACTTCTGGGTCTAAAACAGACATATGACTCTTTACTTCGATTCCTGCAGCATTTAAAAGCGTAATAATCTCTTTACTTTTAACGTCTACAAGCTTCGCATACTCATGTACTCTCATCCACAACAACCTCCTATTTCAACTTATCCTTCAAGCCTTTTGCAAAATTTCCATCAACAACACCAATTACTTTACGGTTTTCACTGCCAATAGCTGACCCTATGCTAATAGAGCCCAATCCTTGAACCATGTCAACGTCGTAAAACTTACACTTATCCCTTATCTTCTTTAACGTTCCTGCACTTACATTCGCATCTACAATGACCAGCTTGACCTTTTGACGACGCACACCAGCTAACACAAGCTCAGTCCCTGTAATCAATGCACCTGCTCGGTTGGCCAACCCTAAAAAGTTTAAGAATTCTTTATGCATTACTTTTCTCCACCAATTCAAGTAAGTCTAGATAAATGTCCCCTTCTACCCTCGTTCTTAGTGCTCTAGCAAAGGCATTCTTTTTTTGAGCCTTCTTTATCACCTCTATTTGAGGCTTAATGTAGGCTCCCCGACCATTAAGGTTTCCATTAATATCCACTTTAACCGTATTATCTATGCGAACAACACGTAGCAGTTCTTCCTTCTGAAGGCGATCTCTTGTAACCACACACTTACGAATATTAGCTTCTTTTTTCATGGTGCGATTACTCTACGTCCTCAGCGTCAATCAATGCAGCCAAGGCATCTAACTTATCTGCTAGATTATTCTTCTCTTCTTCTTCTTTTCTTTCCAGCTCTGCTTTCCGCTCAACTTCAAGGGCTTCATCGATTTGAATATCGATTTTCCAGCCGGTCAGTTGGGCCGCTAATCTTACGTTTTGTCCCTTCTTCCCAATAGCAAGTGATAATTGATCTCCGTCCACGACCACTTTGGCTTTCTTCTCTTCAAGTTCAATCTCAACAGATCTTACCTTAGCTGGACTTAATGCCCTAGAAACAAAGGTTACAGGGTCCTCAGAAAATGGAATTAAATCGATTTTTTCACCGTTTAGACCCTCGATGATGTTTCGAATTCGGGCACCGCCAGAACCAATACAAGCCCCTACTGGATCAATGTTCTCATCTTCAGAAACCACGCAGACTTTAGCTCTATTTCCAATGTCACGTACTACGTTAACAATTCGAATGGTTCCATCACTAACTTCAGGAACTTCTAACTCAAATAACTTCTTAATGATGTTTGGATCACGTCGTGTCACTAAGACAGCAACGTTCTTGCCCCGTATGTCTACACGTGTGATGTAAACTTTAATTCGATCTCCCAGCTTTAATTCGGCAACGTTAGTCACTTCCGATAATGGCAAGACACCTTCTACACGACCAAGATCAATGTAGGCATTACGCTCATCAACCTTATTAATAATCCCTGTAATCAATTCACCAATTCGATCAGACATTTCGGTTACCAATGCGTCTTGTTCTGCTTGCTTTAAACGTTGTCTAACGACTTGCTTCGCTGTTTGAGTAGCAATACGTCCAAAATCATTTGGTGTTACCTCAAATTCAAGGACTTCTCCATACTCTACGACCTCACGATAATCAAGAGCAGCTTCCATGCTAATTTCTACTGCTTCGTTGATCACTTCTGCAACGACGGTCTTCTTTGTATAAATTCCAATGGAATCGGCTTGCTCATCAATTTTAACCACTAGATCGGCTGCCTCATTAAAATTACGCTTATAAGCACTAATTAATGCATGTTCAAATGCTTCAATAACAACTTCCTTTGAAACGCCCTTTTCTTTTTCAATTAAATCAAGGGCGATAAAAAATTCTTTTGTATTCATTTCCCTTCAACCACTCCTCTTTAAAATTTAACTGCTAGCCTTGCTTTTTTAACCTTGTCGTAGTTAATATTAATTTTCTTTTTTCGTGTCTTAAACAGACATTCTAGAATCAATGATTCCCCTTCAAAAGATAGAAGATCACCCTGGAATTCACTAATGTCATCGATCGCTTCCTTAACCTGAACGTTGATGTACATTCCGATGGCCCCCTCTAAATCTTCACGACTTTTTAGTGGTCGTTCAGCTCCTGGTGAAGAAACCTCAAGCATGTACTCCTCCGCAATGAAATCTTCCTCATCAAGCTTTGCACTGATAAGTTCTGTCACTTGCACACACTCGTCCATGGTCAAACCAGCATCCGTATCAATAAAGATCCGTAAATACCACGTTCCGTTTTCCTGCTCGTATATTAAATCAATTAGATCGGTCCCAGTTGTCGCGCAAATAGGTGCCATCCATTCTTCCACTTGCTTCAAAACATCCATCACATCAATCCTCCTTTTGTGTCCTCATACTAATTTGCTTAGAATCATTTAAAATATAAATAAAAGAGTGGAATATCCACTCTTGAGCTCAAAACATTCACGTGTTAAGAGCCAAAACTCTCAATACGACCTAACAATTCTATCACAACGAAACCTAAAAGTAAAGGGATAAGCACAGATACTAGCTCTTTCCAAATTTTTGACGCAAAGCCATCAAAATTACCCATGCACTTAGCAATAAGGAAATACCAAGAAGCAAACTTCCTATAATGTCTGTAAAAAAGTGAACCCCTAAATGAATGCGTGACCAAGAGACTAGAAGAATAATACTTAAAGAAGCAATGATGAGCAAATGCTTTTGCCATGACTTTTCTAAATAGACCACTGCCAAAATGATAATCAAACCATACAAAGCCAACGTTCCCATCGTGTGACCACTAGGGAAGCTGTAACCACCACGAGACATTAAACCATCCGTTGGCCTTGGCCGAGCAAAGGCTATTTTCAAAATGCTTGGCGTTAGACCACCAATGGTCGCCATGCTAAAACCAAACCAGAGAAATCCAATAAATTTTTTATGCAAAAGGAGAAACGCACCGATTGCTAAAGCTGTAATGGCTAACGTTCTAATGCTACCAACGTGAGTCATGTTCAAGATCAACTCACTTGCCTCACGACTTATGTCTAACCTAAACACTTGATTCCCTAAAGCATCCAGCCGCTGAATCCAAGTCGCATCGGTTACAATTCCGGTGGCTACCACAGCAAAGCCAACCAGTAAAAGCAAAATCATAAATAAAACATTTTTCTTATTTTTCATCTTTAATCACACTACTTTATTCCATTAAACTTTTGCATTAAGATACTACCAGCTACGCCTACATTTAAAGACTCCACTGCATCTGACATCTCAATGATCACACTACCTGTACAAAGGTTCATTATCTCATCACTAATGCCTACACCTTCATTTCCTACAACAAAAGCCATAGACTCAGATACAGGGACATCTTCCATTTTCTGCGCAACAGCATTTAAATGGGTCCCATAAATGTCTACACCTATCTTATGTAGATCAACTATATAATGCTCTAAATTTGCTACCTTTATCGGTAACTGAAACATGGCACCTTGCGTAGCTCGCACCACCTTATCGTTATAAACATCTACCGTCGTCTCACTTACAACGATCCCGTCAAAGCTAAAAGCAAGGGCGCTTCGGATCAACGTTCCTAAATTACCTGGATCCTGAATGTTATCAATCAAAAGTAATCGATTTTGAGCATCCATCTTCTTTTCCATCATGCGGCAAACTGCCATCATGCCTTGTGAGGCCTCCGTAAACTTGATCTTCTCAAATAAAGAGCGATCAATATAAGTAATGGGAGCATCGCAGTTAAAACTATTACCCTCACGTAGTAACACGTCAACAACCAGACCGGCTCTCAATGCCTCACCAACCAAATGCTCGCCTTCCACTAAAAAAAGCTGCTCTATTTTTCGAAATTTTTTCTGCTTGAGTTTCAACCAACCCTTGAATTTTGGATTATCTTTTGATGAAATCATATCGTTAACCTCAAATCCTATGAAAATTTACAACGCATAATAACTAATCATAACATTAATGCACCTATAAAATCCATCAAATTAAAGAAATTTAGATTTTTTTTATTTTTTTGTGTATGAACCTGTCGAAATTGGTTAAATTAACAGTGTCGACAAAATTAGAAGTACAATCAATTAATTGATTTATTATATTTCATTCAAAATTGGAGGGGAAACGACATGAAGAATCCTAAGTTAGATTCAATGAAAGCTGAAATCGCAAACGAATTCGGTGTAAAACTTGGAGCTGATACGACTGCACGTCAAAACGG